>ERZ1673736.394-NODE-394-length-70306-cov-4.880073_pt1 | contig 70306 bp, 68 predicted proteins | sample MGYA00580212_ERZ1673736 | MGnify/ENA primary metagenome ERZ1673736 (study PRJEB41218, sample SAMN15661752) | gut metagenome | host: Homo sapiens | place: Canada: London | collected 2015-08-20/2019-03-30 | study: EMG produced TPA metagenomics assembly of...
GGCTCAGTTACCAGATAAAAAAGAGGAGAGTTATTGTGAAAATACACAATAGCAAGGGGTAGATTATATGTAAAAATAAACAAAAATTTTGAATTGTGTATATATTTACTTACCAAAACAAAAATTTTGTGATAAGATAATAGTGGAATAAGTTTGAAATCCGTGTCGCTGTACCAGTGAGCGGATTTTTTTACAGGGCTATATTATGAAAGAAAGGAGAATCAGAATGTTCGAGACAGGAAACTATGTTGTTTGTGGTCAGCATGGGGTGTGCAGGGTTGAATGCATGGGACCGTTAAAATTGACTGAGGTGTCCGGAGACAGAATTTATTATACCTTGTCACAGGTATATTCACAGAGCGGCGTTATCTATGTACCGGCAGACAGTGATAAGATTATTATGCGCCCGGTTATATCGCGGGAAGAAGCCGGAAGGCTGATTGATGAGATGGAAGATATGGATATGCTCTGGGTGGAGAATGAAAAGAAAAGAGAAGATGTGTTTAAGCAGGCACTGCGAAGCTGTGATATCAGAGAATGGGTGAGGATTATTAAGACGCTGTATGCCAGGAAACAAGAGAGGCTTGACCGGGGGAAGAAAGTGACTGCAAGCGATGAGCGGTTTCTTCATGCTGCGGAAGAAAACCTGTACGGAGAACTGGCGGTTTCCCTTGGTAAGAAGAAAGAAGAGATAGAGGAATATATTATAAACAGGATTGAAAAAAGAAAAGTAGATGCTGTTTCATAGAGAGAGACGGAGGTATTTGCAGCCTCCGTCTTTCGTTTTATGAGTTTTTGCCAATATGATAATCTTTTTTCAGCGCAAGCATCGTATACCTTGCTATCATGTCTACAATAATAAATCCGAATGCAATGGCAAGGCAGGTGGCAAGCAGAATAATTGTTTCGGAAAATGCCAGTTCTATATTTCTGCTTACGCATCCGTACATCATGTAATATAGATTGGGTCCCGGTATCAGTGGGAACACAGATGCAGTAAGGAAGATGGTGGAGGGGGCTTTATTTATTCGGGACATGATGAATGCATAAAGCGCCACAAAAATGGAGGCCACCAGAGTTGCCAGAAAATTGCTTGGTTCAAGTTCATATACGATCAGATAAATCCCCCAGGTAAAAAATGCTCCCACGCTGGAATACAGTACCTGTCTGCCGCGGATTTTGAACCACAGTGCGAAGCCGGTGCATGCAACGGTACAGGAGATAAGCTGAACCGGAATGCTGTGGTTGAGAATGAATCCCTCAGAGGAAACATCATTCAGAAGGAGCATGGCAAGTGCGATTCCGAATGCAATTCCGGCCGCTCCCAGGAAAGAATTCATAATATTGAGTGCGCCGGATATAAAATCACGCTGCAGAAGATCCCGGATTCCGTTGGTGGTTCCCAGGGCGCTGATTAACAGCATGACGATTCCGATCATAATACGGTCAGGATGGTTTCCGATGCCAAGCCTTACCATTCCGAGGATAATCAGTTCTGACAGGAAGGAGAGAGTCATATTATAGATCAGAAGATTGTTTTCTCTTTTACTCAGCCAGTTACCTACAACAACAATCATCAGAGACACAACAGCTGCAACGACGGCGTCCATAAAGTCGCAGCCGAAGAAAACAGCAAACCCGGTTCCGCCCATAACGCCGGCGAAATATTGTATGGCAGGATGCTGCTTTTTACGATTCATGGTTTCTATAAATTTTTCATGTAATTCTTTTTCATCAGGACTATTCTTGCAGACATAGCGGCATAGATTGTTCAGATAATCCAGCCGGTCAAAATTAATATCTGTTGCTTCAATGTGGCGGATCTGCGTAATAATGTCACCGTCTGGTGTCTCTACGGTTATCTGGATATTGCTTGGGATTACAAATACATCATAATGAATGAATCCGTAACCTTTACACATACGGTAAAGACTGTCCTCCAGCCGGAAATTCTCAGCGCCGCTTTTTAACATAGCTTCTCCAATGTCAAGAATGCCCTGCAAAATTCTTTTGTAGTTCATAAAATCCTCCTGAAAAATCGAAAAAAGTAACAAATGAATCATAGCATGGTTTTGTAAAATGTCAATGTAGTTTTTGCAAAATTTTTGTTGACAAGTCGTCCGGATTCATTGATGATAGAGAATATGGTTAATAGTATTCGAGAAAGACAGGAGGAGACAAAAAGATGCGGTTTGTGATACAGCGTGTGAGCCATGCAGATGTGAAGGTGGATGGCGAGACGTTAGGCGAGATAGGAAAAGGATTTATGGTTCTGATTGGCGTGGCTGATTCTGACACGAAGGAGATTGCCGATAAGATGGTGAAGAAAATGTTGGGGCTGCGCATTTTTGAAGATGAACAGGGGAAGACGAATCTTTCACTGGATACGGTAGGGGGAAGCCTTCTGCTGATTTCGCAGTTTACTTTATATGCGAACTGTAAGAAGGGGAACCGCCCCAGTTTTATTGAAGCCGGTGAGCCGAAGATGGCGGAAGAGATGTATGAATATATTATTGCTAAATGTAAAGAGAGCGTGGGGTCTGTGGAAAAAGGAAGCTTTGGAGCCGATATGAAGGTAAGCCTGACAAATGACGGACCATTTACCATTATACTGGATTCTGAGAAGCTTTAGAATTGAAGTTTACAAAAAGCGGAGGCTGCAGTCCCTGATTTAATAAATTGATTTTCAAAAGACTTCAATGCCTCCGCTTCTATCTGATATAGCTCTAATATAAATATTCTGTAACTTCGTTAGTTTATGAATTTTACGGCAGTTCCGTATGCCATGATCTCAGCGGCTCCCTGTACGACTGTGCTGGAGGCATAGCGGATATTTACTACTGCATCAGCGCCCATAGCGGCAGCGTCCTCTGCCATGCGTTTCGTTGCGGTAGCCCTTGCTTCATTCATCATTTCTGTGTAAGAAGTAAGTTCGCCGCCTACCAGAGTTTTGAAGCTGTTCATAATATCTTTCCCAATATGTACGGACTGAATCATAGTTCCTCTTACCAGTCCGATCATTTCAAATTTTTTCCCTTCAATATAATCTGTGTTTACCAGAATCATAATCTGACCTCCTTTTGTATTATTTAATTAATACAATTATATACCTGTCACTTATAAATTACAAGTTTTTTTTCGTTTATTGTGGGAATGAATAAAAAAGAGAGTTACCATTCACGGCAACCCACCAGCATGCAGATTGTTATCTATACAAGAAGGAGGTTCACTATGGGAAAGAAAATGACGAAAGCACAGATAAAACAGTTTCAAAGCGTACTAATGAATAATGAACAAAGTACCGCTACCATACAAAAATATCTTCGTGATGTGAAAGCTTTTTGGACTTTTGCCGGAGATGAGACTGTAACAAAGGAAACGGTGATTCAGTATAAGCGGTATTTGCAAGAAAATTATAAGCCTTCCAGCGTTAATTCTATGTTGGCCGCTATCAATAGTTTTTTTCGGGTAATGGGCTGGTTTGAGTGCGTGGTAAAGACACTGAAGGTGCAGCGGCAGGCATTTCGTTCCAGAGAACGGGAGCTGACAAGGGAAGAATATTTTCGCCTTTTGAAAGCGGCGAAAGACAAAGAAAATATCCGGTTGTATTTGCTGATGCAAACTCTTTGTTCTACAGGTATCCGTGTCAGTGAGCTGCCATTTATTACGGTGGAAGCGGTCAGGAGCGGAAGGGCAGCAGTTTGCCTGAAAGGAAAAAACCGGATAGTTTTGCTTCCTGCGAATCTGTGTAGGGAGCTGCTCCGTTATGCAAGGAAGAAAGGGATAAAGAAGGGAAGCATCTTTGTAACCAGAAGCGGCAGACCGATGGATCGGAGCAACATTCTGCATGAGATGAAGAATCTGTGTCCGGAAGCAGGTGTGGAACGGAACAAGGTATTTCCCCATAACCTGCGGCATCTGTTTGCCTGTCTCTTTTATAAGGCAGAAAAAGACCTGAGCCGCCTGGCAGATTTGCTGGGTCATTCCAATATCAATACTACAAGAATTTATACTTGTGTTAGTGGTAATGAGCAGGAGCGTCAGATTGAGAACCTGGGGTTGGTGTTGACGGAAAAAAAACCACATAATGTCCGTTATGTGGTGTGGATGAAGAGAAGTGGGGAAATATCTTGAGGAGAGATAAACAATGACAGATAAGGAACTGAAGCGCCTGAGCCGTGCGGAACTTTTAGAACTGCTTTTGACACAGATGGAAGAGAATGAAAAATTAAGAAAGCAGCTTCGGAAGGCACAGGCTGCCCTGAGAGACCGAAGAATTGAGATAGAGAATGCAGGGAGTATGGCAGAAGCGGCTCTTCGGCTTACTTGTATATTTGAAGATGCAGATCGGGCGGCAAGGCTGTATCTGGAAAATATTCAGCGGATGGCCCGCAAGGGTGGTGAAGAGCTATGACTGGCAGGAGGTTCACGGGATGCCTCCGGAAAAAAAGAAAGAAAAACCGGACAAAGATTCCGGAATCTATGCCTACGGCAGATCAGGTCCGGGCAGAGCTTGCACGGGAGCGAGGACGTCTCCGCTATGGACAGATCCTTCGAAGCACGCTGTTTACCTTTGTAGTAGCGGCAGCGGCAGCAGTCCTTGTTGCAGTACTGGTAATGCCGGTTTTGCGGATTTATGGCAGTTCTATGAATCCGACGTTGACGGAAGGGGAAATTGTGGTTTCGGTTAAGGGGGCAGATTTTGAGCAGGGAGACCTGATTGCTTTCTATTTGGGAAATAAAATCCTGGTTAAGAGATATATAGCAGGTTCCGGACAGTGGGTAGACATTGATGAAGAGGGAAATGTCTATGTGGATAAAAAGCCGCTGGAAGAGCCGTATCTGACCCAAAAGGCACTGGGGGAGTGTGATCTAGATCCGCCATATCAGGTTCCGGAGGGAAGAATATTTGTAATGGGAGATCATCGTTCTACTTCGGTGGACTCTCGCAGCAAGACAGTGGGCTGTGTCGCTGACGAACAGATTGTAGGTAAGATCGTATTCCGGGTCTGGCCGTTGAGTGAATTCGGAACGGTGAAATAGAGAGGATGGTGAGAAACAAATGAAAAGAAAATGGCGGATGATTGTGGCTTTTTTGTCGGCTTTCGTGGTATTTTGTACGACATATGCTTTGATTTTGCCGGCCATTACATTGGAAAATCAGGAACTTCATACACATTCAGAGGCTTGCTATGACGAGAATGGCGCGCTGATCTGTGGTTTGTCAGAGACAGATACGAAACGGCTGATGGGGTACGCGTCAGAGACCGGGAACGGAAGAGTTATTATTACGGTTTCAAAAGGAGGTCTGGTTGTACAACCGGATCCTGTTTCGGGGGAGTATGAAATTTTTGCCGGTGAGACATATAATGTGGATGTTGCCTATAACGGTTTAAAGATTGACCCTGGCAAATATTACGTTACTTTTACTTCTGTTGCAAATATTAGCCTGGATCAGAGGGGAACGCTGCTGCTGGAAGCAAATACCGGGGAAATGGCAGATGTGGGAAGCTGGTATTTTCAGGAGAACGAGGATGGGACGGTATGGCTGATATTTGATATTAATGACAGGATACAGTCCTTCTCCCATATCGATTTGGTTGCTGATGTGGTGTGCCAATTTGATTATATAGATAAACCGTTGGAATTTGACGGAATCATCAAAGTTAATTTGAAATATAACGAGAATACTTCAAAAACTGTGGTGAATAAGTGGGCAAGAAGTACACAGGATCAGCCGGGTAAGATTAAGTGGGGGACGGAAATCTACGGGAATTCACAGTCTGAAATTACCGGGAATCTGCTGACGGATACCATTTCGGGCGGAAATCATTATTATACAGAAGATGATATGGAGAGGGGGATTGCATTTGAGGCAACCTGGTATGATGGGAATTTTGATGATCCGAACAATAGAGGGGAAAGTCACACCTGGACGGTAACGAAGGATACGCCGGGATTGACATGGACAGAAGACGGCTGGAATTACATTATGCCGGAAAAAGTCCAATGTACAAAATGTAAGAAAGAGATTACTCTCGGCAATGATAATTGGCTGTATTATTTTGCCTATACAAGCACGATGGGGGAATCAGATAAGGATTATGGGAACAAAGCGTCCATTGACGGCAGTGAAGACACCGGAATCCTGGAGGCTGTTCCCTCAGAGAGCACGGGAGTAATTGTAAAAACTGCCGAATATAAAAATAATGGAACCGACAAATCTGATGATGAAATTGAGTGGACGATCAAGACGACGATTTTCGGTAAACAGAAAGGAGAATATGATTATTATTGGCATCTTTGGGATGCGATGACTGTCGATGTGGCGAAAAGAAGCGATCCCCTGCATAATGGCTTGGATCAGGTAGCCGTAACAGCGGCAATTAACGGAGAATCGTTTCCGGTGCCGGAGATAAGTAAGGCAACTGCTGATGATCGGATTTGCTGGGAATGCAGCTGGACCGAAACATCCGAAGGCGGTGTTGCATCAAAACGGGAAATTGCTTTGTATAGCCGATGTAATTGTACAGAAGATACTTGTTCACGGTGGATGGACGGGAAATGTCAGGATAAAGAGGAGAATGGATTTTGCCACTGCTGGTGTTTTAAGGATGATGTAGAGCTTACTTTTATCTATAGAACAGAGGTTGGGACATTGGTTGAGGACTATACGGATCAAGGTACTCAGGTTTCTAACAATGTCCAATTGAATAATGTGTATTTCCCAAATGGAGTGAAGAAATCGCGAAATATCGATTCGTCCGGAGCAAGAGTTCCTTTGTCCGGTGTTTTCTCCAAAGGATTAACCGATCTTCCGGATGGAGATAATGATTATAAAGCAGAATACACGATTACGGTTAATGAGATGATGGAAGACCTTGCGCCACTTCAGTCGCTTGTTATTGATGATACGATGACCTCAACATTGGCATTCCTGCCGGATACGATGAAAATCTATAAAGAAGATGCCAAAGGCATAAAAGAACAGGTGCCTTCAGAACAATATACATTGAGTTACCGTCCGAATGAGAAAAATGAAGAGACGGGTGAGCTGGAAAACCTTCTTAAGATAACATTGCAGGCAGAGGCGCTGGGACCCTATAAATATACGTTGGTTTATCAGGCCGGAGTCAGTGGGGGAAACGCGCACTATACTTACAGCAATAAAGCTTCAATCAAACTTTCCGGACAGACCTATGATGTTGGTGGTACAGAATACAGAGTCCCGGCTGCGGCAATTAGCGGCCAGAGCTATGGCGCAACGGTGTACAAGTTTGACAGTGATACCGGATTACCGCTTAGAGGAGCTGAATTTGGTTTATATAAAGTGATAGATGGGCAGGAAGACGGCGAGCTATTACATACATATACTACCGACAGCAGCGGTATCGTTCAGGTGGAAACAAATACACAAGAGGGTGTCGGCGTTTTCCTGGAAACGCATGTGTTATATTACCTGAAGGAGGAAAAAGCACCGGATGGATATCAGCTGGACGATACCAAGCATTATTTTTGGTTCTGCGATAATGAAGATTCTGATTCGTGCAGTAAGTCGGCTGAATTTGGAGGTTCGCAGTATAATGGGCAATGTATTTATACATTTGAAACAAATCCTACAATATACGATATCCGGATTTCAAACAAATCAATTTCAAATGCATATGAACTTCCGGAGACCGGAGGCCCGGGTACAACAATATTATATATTGGTGCCTTGCTGATTATGATATCAGCAGCCATTATATTATATAAAAATCAAAAAAGAAAGGAATGAAAAGATGATGAAATATGGGAAGAAATGGATTAGTTGTTTATTAGTTCTGGTTCTGGCTTTTGCCATGGGCAGTACAGCATTTGCAACAACGGTTGAAGTGAGCGGTGATAAGGATAATTTGTTGGCAGATCACACTTTTGAAGCTTATCAGGTTTTTAAAGGGGATGAATCAGATGGTGTGCTGTCTAATGTTGAATGGGGAACCGGTATCAATTCTAATGCTTTTTTAACTGCCTTGAAAGAAAATGGGGACTATGGCTTCCGGTTTTCTGATGATCCGAGTACTGGTCAGGTAAACGAGGAGTGTAAAACGGCCGCGGATGTAGCAGATGTATTGAGTAAAAATTCGACAGATGATGCATTAGTCCGAGCTGTCGCAGAAATTGCTTTTGAAAATAAGAGTGAGATTAAGACGCCCTTGAGTGTTGGCGAGAATACGTTGGAAGCTGGTTATTATCTTATTGTAGATACGACAGATGTGAGTGGAGAGAATAAGGTTCAAAATGCAGCATTGCTTCAGGTTGTGGGAGATGTTGTCCAAATCAATGTCAAGACAGATCGGCCTACGTTAGACAAACAGATTAAACATAATGAAACAGGTAGCTGGGGTGTTGTGGGAGATAATCAGATCGGTGATACAGTAGAGTTCCGTACAATTACTACGGTGCCTGATACGACCTATTATACGGCCTATACTTATACTATTACGGATACTATGTCCGAGGGTCTGACTTCCAATGTAAAAACGGCTGGTGATCTTAAGATTTTAGTAAATGATACGACAAAACTGGATGCAGAATATTACAGCGTCGAAGCCGATGGGAATACTTTCAATCTGACAATCGACATTAAATCTGCGGTTGCAGCTAATGTTATGAGAGCCGGAGACAGTCTTTATACTTACTATTCTGGTGTTTTGAATGAAAATGCTAAGATTTATGATAATGGTAAAGAGGAGAATACCGCATACTTGACCTACAGCAACGAGCCAAATGGCAGCGGCACTGGTAAAACACCGGAGGAGAAGGTCTATGACTGGACTTTTAAAATGGGGATTCATAAAGTGACAAAAAATGCAGACGGTACGGATAAATCTTTGACAGGAGCAAAGTTTGTACTTTCAGAAAATAGTGGATTAGAAGTGAAAAATATGGGTCTTCAAGATGGTGTTCCTCAAAATACGGATGGATTAATCGCTTTGATTGCTAACAGTGATGGTACTTATACAGTTCCACCTGCTGGTTATGTGGGAGAGCTTACTTATGTGATTGAAGCTGGCAGCGCCACAATTAACGGACTGGATGATGCGACAGATTATTATTTATATGAGACGAAAGCACCGGACGGTTATAATTTGCTGTCAGAGCCTGTTAAGTTCACGATTACCGCTGCGTATACCGAAGATGGAAGCGCTCTATCAGACGGGAAGCCGACTGTAGTAGTTGGAACGGAAGCTTCATCTGCAACGCTTTCTGCAAGTATAGTAAATAAAGCCGGTTCGAATTTGCCTGAAACTGGAGGTACGGGAACAACTCTGTTTTACATAGTCGGTGGCATTCTGGTGATTGGCGCTGCAGTTTTGCTGATTACCAGGAAACGCATGAACTCTGAGAAGTAGATTCTATGGTTTATGGAATGTTTTTCGCTGCGGCTTGAAGACCGCAGCGGCAAGGAGAACCCTGCATGAAGAAAAGAAGACTTTCTACTATTATTTTAATACTGCTTTTTCTCGCAGGGCTGTCTTTGCTGCTGTATCCTACCGTCAGCAATTATTGGAATTCCCTGCATCAGACCGAAGCGATTGCTGAGTATACCGGACAAGTGGAGGATCTGGATAGTGACAGGTGTGAGCAGCTTTGGGCTGAGGCTGAAAGCTATAACCAATCTCTGCGGCAGAAAGAAGACCGCTATCATCTGTCTGAGAAAGAACAGGAAGAATACGAAAGACTGTTGAATGTTTCAGATAATGGGATCATTGGTTATATAGAGATTCCTGTGATAGACTGTTTGCTCCCTGTCTATCATGGAACTGATGAAGCGGTGCTGCAGATTGCTTTGGGGCATATTGCGGGGACGTCCCTCCCGACAGGCGGCAGGGGAACTCACTGTGTTATCTCCGGGCATCGGGGTCTGCCGTCTGCCAGGTTGCTTACCGATTTGGACAAACTGGTGGAGGGAGATGAGTTTATCTTACATGTGCTGGATAAGATATTGACTTATGAGGTGGATCAGATTCTGATTGTGGAGCCTCAGGAACTGGATGCCTTGGAAATTGAGGAGGATAAAGATTATTGTACGCTGGTGACCTGTACACCCTATGGAGTTAACACACATCGGCTGTTGGTGCGGGGACACCGGGTGGCGAACCGGGAAGAGTCCAGTGCCGTTCGGGTAACGGCCGATGCCATGCAGATTGAATCGGTAGTTGTGGCTTCTCTGGCAGCAGTACCTATATTATTGATCTTATTAATTATTCTGCTGCTGTCGGGGCGGCGCAGGAAGAAATCATGAGGTGATGCAAATGAAAACAAGAAAATCTGTTGTAATCCTGCTGCTCAGTATTTTGGCGGCGCTGCGATTCTTTCCGACGCAGGCTATGGCAGCGGACAGAATGGATCCGGGACAGGAGGTGAGCCTGACCTTGTCTTATCTGGATGAAGGAATTCCCCTGGCAGGGGCGGAATTTGACCTGCATTTGATAGCGACAGTGGATGACTATGGTGAACTTACAATTTCGGAAACATTCCGGCAGTTCAATGTGGATATCCGTGGTGAAAATGATGATGCATGGAAGGCGTTAGCTTCCACTCTGGAAGGATTCGTTCTTCGGGACAAAATTACGCCTGTGGACAGCGGAAGCACCAATGAACAGGGAACGCTGGTATTTCCCCGGCAGGGTGGCCGGTTGGCGTGGGGACTCTATCTGGTGCAGGGACATCGCCATATTCAGGGAGGCTATGTCTATGATGCTGCGCCTTTCGTGGTAATGCTTCCATCCTGGGACAGGGAGGTAAATGAATGGGTTTATGATGTAACAGTAAATCCTAAGTATAGTTCCCAGCCGGAGTCTGATGATAGGATTACCCGCAAGGTGCTGAAAGTATGGAAGGACGAGGGAAATGAGAAGAGTCGGCCGGAAGAGGTCATTGTACAGCTGCTGCAAGATGGTGCGGTCTATGATACCGTGGCGTTGAACGCTGCAAATAACTGGCGGTATACCTGGGAGAACCTGGATGGCAATTCCAGGTGGACTATGGTGGAAAAAGAGATGGACGATTATACCGTTACTGTGACAAGAGAGGGTGTTACTTTTGTTGTAACAAATACGTATACCGGGGATACACCTGCGGCGCCGCCCGGCAAACCTGCCGAACCGAAGCTGCCTCAGACCGGGCAGCTTTGGTGGCCGGTTCCGTTTCTGCTGGCAGTTGGCATCTTGCTGGTGCTGATTGGTCTGATTTGCCGCAGAGGTATCGAAAATGAAGAAAGGTAAATCTTTGATTTTTCTAGGACTGCTGCTGATTGTGGCTGCCCTTTCCCTTGTTGTTTACAATCTGTATGATGAGAGGCGGGCAGCAGATGCTGTAGACCAGGCAATGCAGGAGCTCCCTGCTAAAATGCAGGATATTATCTCTGGCGAAGATGCTACAGAGGTTCCGGATTATCTACTCAATCCTAACATGGATATGCCGGTGAAAACTGTTCATGGAGTGGACATTGTGGGGATTCTGAACATTCCGGGCCTGGAACTGGAACTGCCGGTTATCAGCCGGTGGAGTTATTCCAATCTGAAATCTGCGCCTTGTCGGTATGCCGGGAGCGTCTATCTGAACAATCTGATCCTCTGCGGACATAATTACCGCTCCCATTTCGGCAGCCTGAAAAACTTGCAGGAGGGTGATATTGTTATCTTTACAGACATGGATGGCAATGAGTTTGTTTATGAAATTACACTTCTGGAAACGCTGTCTTCTTCCGACGTGGAAGGTATGGAGAACGGTGATTGGGATCTGACCTTATTTACCTGTACCATTGGAGGGTCTTACCGGATAACGGTGCGCTGTGAATTGATACCGGAATAGAAAGTGGTACGGAACTTCTGAAATTGAAAAAATTGCATTGCAAAATTAAGAAAAGGCATGGATTCCGCTTTCAGGAGTCCATGCCTTTTCGAATCGGGGTAACAGGATTCGAACCTGCGACCTCACGGCCCCCAGCCGTGCGCTCTAACCAAACTGAGCCATACCCCGATGTATTTATTCTATCGAATTGTATCGAAGAATGCAAGCCCTATTTTTCTTTTTTTAAATATGATAGACTGTAGATAGTAATCTGTTTATAGAAAATCCATATCTGCAGGGAATGGCAGGAGATGAGGAAAGGAGTACGGATATGAAGGTAATTGTTGTAGGACCGAGAGGGAAGATGGGGAAATTAATTACGCAGATTGCAGCGTCGAGGGAAGATATGCAGCTGGTTGCAGGAGTGGCGCCGGAGGGAAGAGATTATATTGGTATGGATCTGGGACAGGCAGCGCTGGTAGGCTATGATTTGGGCGTACCGGTGGTGGACAATCTGGAGTCTGTGATTGATGGCTGTGATGTGATTATTGATTTTTCTACGAAGGAAATGGCGATGGTGGTATTGGAACTTGCCAGAAAATACAAGAAGGCGCTGGTATGTGGGACAACCGGTTTCTCAGAAGAAGAAATGGAACGGTTCCGGGCAGCAGCGTCAGAGATTCCTATGCTGTATGCTGCCAATACTTCTAAACTGGTGAATGTAATGAATAAACTGTTGGAGATTGTGGCAGAGAAAATAGGAGAAGAAGCAGATATAGAGATTCTCGAAATGCATGATCAATGGAAAAAGGATGCTCCAAGCGGTACGTCTAAGGAGATGGGGGAGATTATGGCACATGCTATGGGGAAGGAGATTTCGGATCTTGCTGTATATGGCCGCCATGGCGAATGCCCCAGGGAGAAAGGGACGATTGGCTACCATTCTCTGCGCGCGGGAAATATACCAAGCAGCCATAGTGTATATTTTGGATTTATGGGTGAGCGGCTGGAAATCACGCATCATTCCTATAACTGGGAATGTTTTGCGAGGGGAGCCTGTGACTGCGCGGCCTATCTTGCAGATAAAGCCCCGGGATTTTATACAATTCAGGATGTATTGAATCTGTAGCATTGCATTTTAGGCAGAAAAATACTATAATCTCTTTATATCAGCTGCCCATTTGCCGGGCAACTTATATGATGTTGGGGTCAAAAGAAGAGCATTCAGAATAAGACAGAATAGGAGATAGATATATGAAAAAAAGAGTTGTAGTTGCATTGGGACATCGTGCGCTTGGCACGACACTGCCGGAACAGAAGGAAGCGGTAAAGCACACTGCAAAATCGATTGCGGATTTGATTGAAGCAGGGTATCAGGTTGTGATTACCCACAGCAATGCGCCGCAGGTGGGGATGATTCACACCGCTATGAATGAATTTGGGAAAGCGCATCAGGATTATACACCGGCGCCGATGTCCGTATGTTCTGCCATGAGCCAGGGATATATTGGCTATGACCTGCAGAACGGTATCCGGGAAGAACTGCTGGACAGGGGGATTTTCCGCACGGTCAGCACGATTCTTACGCAGGTTACGGTGGATCCTTATGATGAAGCTTTCTATACGCCGACAAAGGTTCTGGGACGTTATATGACGGTGGAGGAAGCGAATCAGGAACGAAAAAAGGGCAATTATGTGGTGGAAGAGCCGGGAAAAGGATTCCGGAGAGTGGTTTCTGCACCGAACCCGGTTGAAATTGTAGAAATTGAAGCGATTCGTACATTGGTTGATGCAGACCAGATTGTAATTGCCTGCGGCGGCGGCGGTATTCCGGTGCTGAAGCAGGATCACCGCCTGAAGGGAGCCAGCGCGGTGATCGAGAAGGATCTTGTGGCGGGCAGGCTTGCAGAGGAAATTAATGCAGATGAATTGATTATTCTTACCAGCGTGGAAAAGGTTCGGATCAATCTGGGGACTCCTGAGGAAGAGGAACTGGGAGAAATTACTGTTTCTCAGGCAAAACAGTACATGGAAGAAGGACATTTTGGTGTATACAATATGCTGCCTAAATTCCAGGCATCGGTTGAATTTATTGAAAAGAGAGAAGGGCGTCAGGCGCTGATTACTTCTTTTGACAAGTTGAAGGAAGGAATTAAGGGAAAAACAGGGACAATTATTAAATAGCGAACGGTTTATTTTCTGCTGTACCGGGAATACTTATGGATGGATAACGCCAGAAAGCGTTCTCTGAGAAAAGGAGGAAATAAGCTATGAAAGCAAGAGTGAATGATGGATGCATTTCCTGCGGGGCATGTGTAGCAGCGTGTCCGGAGGTGTTCCGTTTTAATGACGACGGAGTTGCCGAAGCATATACGGATGTGGCTTCTGAAGATGAAGAGGCAGCGGTTGAGGCAAGAGATAACTGTCCGGTAGCTGTAATTGATATAGAGGAATAAGTACAGAAGGCTTCCTTTCCGCATATACTATCTTAGAGGTGATAGATATGAGGCTTTGCGAATTTGAAAAAAAGGAAGTAATTAATGCATGTGATTGTAAGAAGCTGGGCTGTGTGTCGGATTTGATTTTTGACGAATGTAAAGGCTGTATAGAGGCAATTATTGTTCCCAAAAGTGGGAAATGGGGCTGCCTGTTTGGGGACGGCGGTGAATATATCATACCTTTTTCCTGTATTAAAAAGATTGGGCCGGACATTATTATCGTGGAGATACACGAAGAGAAAAACCGTCAGAAGTGAGACATAAAATGTTTTGACAATGCACTTTTCCGGTTTTATACTATAGATGAATACTTTGCAAATAACCGGAAGGCGTACCATGGACGGAGTGCGGTCGGTTCCTGCCCGGAGGGAGAAAGGACAAAAGAAGATGAAATGCCCATATTGCAATCACCCGGATACAAGAGTTATTGATTCCAGACCCGCTGATGACGGGAATTCTATCCGCAGAAGACGTTCCTGCGATGTATGTGGGAAACGGTTTACCACCTATGAGAAGGTGGAGACAATCCCTTTGATTATTATAAAGAAGGATAATAACAGAGAGCAGTACAGCAGGAACAAGATTGAAGCAGGGGTTCTGCGGGCATGTTATAAGCGGCCGGTATCTGCGGATGATATACAGAAGACGATTGACTGTGTGGAAACGAAAATATTCAGCCTGGAGGAAAAGGAAATTCCCAGCAGTACAATCGGAGAGCTGGTTATGGAAGAACTAAAGAGTCTGGATGAAGTGGCTTATGTCAGGTTTGCATCGGTGTACCGGGAATTTAAGGATGTGAATACGTTTATGGCTGAGATTAAGAAAATTCTGGACAAGTAATAATTGCAGATAGAAATGGAACGTGATAAGATTAAGGAGAAGCAAGTGCTGCTTCTTCTTTTTTAATCAATACGTACCCCTTGTTCATGAAGGGGAACATTTTTAAATAAATCGGGTGATGAATATGAAAAATTATAAATTGACGATATCCTATGACGGCAGCCGCTACAGTGGATGGCAGCGCCAGGCAACTACGGATAATACGATTCAATATATTATAGAGCGAAGCCTGGGAAGGCTGGTGGGCTGCCGGGTACAGGTAGAAGGATCGGGACGCACGGACAGCGGTGTGCATGCGCGCGGGCAGGTGGCGAGCGTAAAGCTTGGCAAGCTGTATGACCCGCAGGAACTAAAGAATGCTTTGAACCGGTATCTTCCGGAAGATATTCGGATTCAGAAGGTAGAGCTTGCGGGGAATAATTTTCATGCCAGGAAGAGCGCGCGAGGGAAAAAGTATGAATATTATATTGACTGCAGGGAGAAACCGGATGTGTTTTCCAGAAGATACTGTTATCATTATCCGGAAAAGCTGGATGTGGAAGCGATGCGTGCGGCTGTACCTTATCTGATTGGGACGAAGAACTTTAGCAGTTTTACAGACAACAGGGAATGTAAAGACCCTGTGCGCCGCATTTACAATATAAAAATCGTACAGTCCGGTGAGAAGGTGCGGATTACTTATTATGGATCCGGGTTTTTGTACCATATGGTGCGGATACTTACGGGAACGCTGATTGAGATTGGCGCAGGCAGGAGGGAGGCTTCGAAGCTTCCGGTGGTAATCGCCGCAGAAGATAGGGAACTGGCGGGATTTCTGGCGCCTGCGAGAGGTTTGTTTTTAAGAAAAGTATATTATTAGGTGTGAAATATATTTTGGAGGGTATTTATGAAGTTTATTTCTTGGAATGTGAATGGAATCCGCGCCTGTGTGCAGAAGGGGTTTATGGATTTTTTTCAGGAGGCGGATGCAGATATTTTCTGTATTCAGGAGACGAAGATGCAGGAGGGGCAGTTGACGCTTGATACGCCGGGGTATCATCAGTATTGGAATTATGCGGTGAAGAAAGGGTATTCGGGGACTGCTGTCTTTACGAAGGAAGAGCCGGTTTCTGTGAAGTATGGAATCGGGATAGAAGAACATGATCAGGAAGGACGTGTGATTACGCTGGAATTTCCGGAATATTACTTTGTCACAGTGTATACGCCCAATTCTCAGAGTGAGCTTGCAAGGCTTCCTTACCGTATGCAGTGGGAGGAGGATTTTCTGGCGTATCTGAAGAAGCTGGAAGAGAAGAAGCCGGTAGTGTTCTGCGGGGACCTGAATGTTGCCCATAAGGAGATTGACCTTAAGAATCCGAAGACCAACAGGAAGAATGCCGGATTTACTGACGAAGAACGCCAGAAGTTCACGGAGCTTCTGGAGGCGGGATTTATCGATACGTTCCGGTATTTTTATCCGGAGAAAGAGGGGATTTACTCTTGGTGGTCCTACCGTTTCAGCGCCCGTGCTAAGAATGCCGGATGGCGTATTGACTATTTCTGTGTGTCAGAATGTCTGAAGGACAGGCTTAAGGATGCTGAGATTCTGACGGATGTCATGGGATCGGATCATTGCCCGGTAGTATTAGAGATAGAATAGAAGAGAGAATGGGACGGAGGGTATATCGAATCAGATATACCCTCCGTCTATTCCTATGATTTGTCCGGTCAGATAGGAAGGAGCATGGGCGATGCCCCAAACAAGAGCGGCAGCTTCTTCCGTTTCTCCGAAACGTCCGGCAGGAATCTCATATTCCAGTGCTGCACGTTCGTCGTCAGAAAGCTGACTGTTCATATCTGTATCAATTACTCCGCAGGCAATGGCGTTCACCTGAATATTACTTGGCGCCAGTTCTTTGGCCAGTGCCTTTGTGAAGCCGTGTACCCCGGACTTTGCCGCTGAGTAGGCAACTTCGCAGGAAGCGCCTGCAGTACCCCACATAGAAGAAATGTTGATAATCCGTCCGGCTTTTCTGGACACCATAGGAGGAACTGCGGCTCTGCAGCAGTAAAAGACGGAGGAGAGATTGGTGTGAATTATTTGTTCCCACTCTCTGTCGGACATATCTGTCAACAATCCGATATGGGAAATCCCGGCATTGTTTACCAGTACATCCAGGCAGCCGCAGGATGCGTGGATCTTGCGGAAGATATGCGCTACGTCTGCGGGGCTGCTAACGTCGCCGGGAAGCAGTTCGCAGGAACCAGGGGTGGAAGCTTCGATTTCTTCCTTTACATTTTGCAGCGCATCCATACGGTATCGGCAGTTCAGGAAGACATGCCATCCTTCGGAAGCGAATTTCAAAGCAATGCTTTTTCCGATTCCTCTGGAGGAACCGGTGACAAGAACATATTTTTGAGGCATAAGAAACTCCTTTCATTTTACGAAAATTGTTACTGTTTATTATACATGGGAATTGTTGATATTTGAATCCCCAAGTGGTATTATTTATGTAATAATGCAAAGAACGGAGGAAGCGGATGTTTTCTAAATTCAGCGTAAAGAGGCCTTATACGGTTATTGTGGGAGTGGTTTTGATTTTTATTCTCGGTGTGGTGACGTTTACCAATATGACGGTTGACCTGCTGCCGGATATGAACCTCCCTTATGCTATGGTTATGACGGTTTATCCGGGAGCCAGCCCGGAAGAGGTGGAGACAACCGTTACCAGACCGGTTGAACAGGCGATGGCTACCGTAAGTAATATCAATAATATTCAGTCTTCATCCAGTGAGAATACGTCCACTGTGATTCTGGAATTTGACCAGACTGCCAACATGGATTCTGTTACCATTGAGATGCGCGAAAATCTGGATCAAATCAGCGGTTACTGGCCGGAAGAAATAGCAAGTCCCATTATTATGAAATTGAATCCCAGTATGATGCCGGTGCTGATTGCAGCAATCAGCGCAGGAGGGGAGGATGCTGCTCGCACCAGCAAGGTAATTGAAGAGCAGGTAATCCCGGAACTGGAAAGTATTGAGGGCGTGGCGTCTGTTACTTCTGTGGGAAGTATCGAAGAGTCTGTTGAGATTACTGTAAACGAGAAAGAGATTGAGAATCTGAATGATGAAGTGTCTGCAAAGCTGAATCAACAGTTCCGGGAAGCGCAGAATGCATTGGAAGAGGCAAAAGCACAGGCAGAGCAAGGCAGGGCAGCTCTGGAGGCAGGACAGGCACAGGCAGCGGCCCAGATGGGTGATGCGGAGGCGCAGATTTCCGTAAAAGCAGAAGAACTGAAACAGGCACAATTTGAGATTACGGAGAAGAAAGCAGAGCTTCAGATGGGCGAAGCGCAGATTAGCCAGGGACTTTTGGCGGTACAGGCGGCGAAGGCGGGATTGCAGGCGCAGCTTGGACAGCTTGAAGCTCTGCTGCAAAGTGAGAAAGAGCTGCAGGCAGCATATGACGCGCTTCTTATGAAAGCCCCGGAGGATATGACAGAAGAAGAAACGGCGCAGCTGGCAGAAATTGAAGCACAGCTTGCGGAGATTCAGGGACAGCTTGCGGGAATGGGCGGCTACGATGCGGCGCAGGCACAGCTTGCAAAAGCCCTGGAGGAGGCAGAACAGCAGGAAGCAGAGTATCAGGAGCAGAAAGAACAGCTTACCGCAGGAATGGAACAGCTGGAATTGGTGCAGGCGCAGCTGAATGAGGGAGCGCTTACACTTGCGCAGGCAAGAGGCCAGCTTAGTTCCGGCCAGATTCAGGCAGCAGCAGGCATCAGTCAGGGAACTGCGCAGATGGCGGCAGGCGAGACGGCTCTTGCCCAGCAGGAAACCCAGTTAGAGACCGCGAAGGAAGAGGCCTATGAGAAGGCGGACATGGCTGGGGTACTGAGTGCGGATATGGTAAAGACATTCCTGACAGCCCAGAATTTCCGTATGCCTGCAGGGTATGTGAATGAAGATGGAATGGATTATCTGATCCGTGTGGGAGATAAATTTGACAGTATTGCGGATATTGAGAATCTGGTTCTGCTGGAACTGGAAGGAATGGGACCGGTGAAATTATCGGACATTGCTACAGTAAAGCTGGTGGATAATGCAGACGAGACTTATGCGAAGATTAACGGAGAATCCGGAGTTATGCTCAGTATCCAGAAACAGACAGGTTATTCTACCGGAGATGTAAGCGATCGGATACTGGAGAAGTTGGACAGCCTGGAGAAAGAGGAAGGAATCGGAGTAAAGGCAGTTACTTTGATGGATCAGGGAATCTATATCGATCTGATTGTCAATTCCGTGCTGCAGAATCTGGTATACGGGGCAATCCTGGCGATTATCATTCTGTTTGTTTTCCTGAAGAGTGTAAGACCGACTTTTGTGATTGCATGTTCAATCCCGATCAGTATTCTGACGGCGCTGGTGGCAATGTATTTTTCGGGGGTTACGCTGAACATCATCTCTCTTTCCGGTCTGGCGCTGGGCGTAGGTATGCTGGTGGATAATTCAATTGTGGTGATTGAGAATATTTACCGTATGCGAAATGAAGAGGGGGCTTCGGCGAAGGAAGCGGCGGTGGAAGGCGCAAGGCAGGTGTCAGGGGCGATTGCGGCTTCTACGCTTACGACGGTTTGTGTATTTGTTCCGATTGTATTTACAAAAGGGATTACCAGGCAGCTGTTTGTAGATATGGGGCTTACAATTGCGTATTCTTTATTGGCAAGCCTTCTGGTAGCGCTGACGGTGGTTCCTATGATGTCCGCAGGCATCCTGAAGAAGGCGCGGCAGCAGGGGGAGTCGGCGTTTTATGGCAGGATTAAGGAAGGTTATGGGAAAATACTAGGGAAGGTGCTTACGTTCCGGCTTCCGGTGCTGCTTGGAGCACTTGTGTTATTCGTTGCCAGCGGGGCGCTGTCTCTGTCCAGAGGAACGGAATTTATACCGCAGATGGAGAGCACGGAGCTGTCAATGACTCTTCAGATGCCTCAGGACAGTACGCTTGAGGAGACGGCGGCAGTGGCAGATGAAGTGATGGAGCGGGTAGGCAAGATACCGGATATACAGGATATTGGAAGCATGGTTGGAAGCACAGGACTTTTGGGAGGCAGTTCTGTAAATGAAGCAGAGTTCTATGCCATTACGAAGGAGAAGGCGGAACTTAACAATGCGCAGCTAAAGGATCGGATTGAAGAAGTGACGGAAGGGCTGGACGGGGAGCTTACGGTAAATACTTCGTCCATGGATTTGAGCGCCCTCGGAAGTTCAGGAATTGTCGTGCAGATTAAAGGAAAGGACCTGGACAGGCTTCGTGAGATAGCCGGAGATATCAAAGAAATTGTTGAGGGAGTAGAGGGAACGCAGAATGTACTGGACGGAACGGAGGACAGTACACAGGAGTTCCGTGTGACCGTGGATAAGGAAAAGGCAATTGCCCATGGGCTGACAGTGGCGCAGGTATACCAGGAACTAGCCGGGAAGCTTTCTGAAGCGTCTGCGGCCACGGCGCTTTCATCCGATACGGAAGAATATGATGTTTATGTAAAGGATGACGTGAATGAGAGCATGACCAGGGAAGATGTCCGTAACATGACGCTTGAGGTTACGAAGCAGGATGGAACGACGGAAACGGTGAAGCTTTCGGATGTGGCGGAGTTTGAAGATGCAAAGGGACTGCAGGCGATTAGCAGGAAGGAGCAGAGCCGTTATATGGCAGTAACGGCAGAGATTGCAGAGGGAGACAATATTGGTCTTGTCAGCGGCAGAGTGAAGGAGGCGCTGGAGGACTATCAGCCTCCGGAAGGATACAGTATTGAGATGGCCGGGGAGGATGAGACGATTAATGAGGCAATGACGGAGCTTCTCAAGATGTTAGGGCTTGCGATTGTATTTATGTATTTGATTATGGTTGCACAGTTCCAGTCTCTGCTTTCGCCGTTTATTGTCATGTTTACCGTACCGCTTGCGTTTACCGGCGGTTTTTTGGGACTCTGGCTGACCGGAAAGCCGGTTAGTGTGATTGCTATGATAGGGTTCGTGATGTTGTCCGGAATTATTGTAAATAACGGAATCGTGTTTGTGGATTATACGAATCAACTGATAGAAAGCGGGCTCCCGCAGAAGGAGGCGCTGATCGAAGCAGGCAGGACAAGGCTCCGTCCGATTATTATGACGGCGCTCACAACGATTCTTGGACTGTCCACCATGGCGGCTGGCGTGGGGATGGGTTCAGATATGGTTCAGCCAATGGCGATTGTGACGATAGGAGGGCTTTTGTATGGCACGGTTCTCACATTGTTTGTAGTGCCGTGTGTGTTTAGCCTGTTTCACCGAGAGAAGCACTCCCGGTCGGAAAATCCGCCGGCAAATAATGGATTTTCTGCATAAGAAAGGGAGGAAACCGATGATTAACAAAGCGATTGAATTTGCAACGAAGGCTCATGAAGGTCAGTACCGGAAAGGAACGAAGCGTCCCTATATTGTTCACCCGATTGAGGTGGGGGATATTGTGGCTGCCATGACGAAGGACGAAGAGGTTATCAGTGCCGCCGTCCTCCATGATACGATTGAGGATTGCGCGGGGGTTACACAGGAAATTCTTGCCAAGGAATTTACTCCCAGGGTTGCGGATATGGTGGCCCAGGAGAGTGAGGATAAAAGCAAAACCTGGATGGAGCGCAAAGAGGCGACGATCCGTCGCATAAAAGAGGCACCCAGGGAGGTACAGATGATTGGCCTTGCGGATAAGCTTTCGAATATGCGGGATATTGATAGGGATTATCCGGTGCTGGGCGATGAATTATGGAACCGGTTCCGTATGAAGGATAAAAACATGATTGGATGGTATTATAAGGGAATCCGTGATGCTTTAAAGGAAGAATTTGAAGGAATTCCGGCTTTTGAAGAGTATTGCAGGCTAATTAATAAGAATTTTGGTTAGAGGAGAAAATAAATGATAATCAGCGCAAGCAGGAGAACCGATATTCCGGCTCTGTATCCACAGTGGTTCGTGAACAGGCTGCTGGCGGGAGAGGTGTTGGTTCCCAATCCATATAACAGGAAAAAGGTGGCGCGCATCCGGCTTTCACCGGATGTGGTGGATTGCTTTGTGTTTTGGACGAAGAATCCGGAACCTATGCTTCCCTATTTAAAAATGATTGATATGCTGGATTATCAGTATTATTTTGAGATGACCATTACGGATTATGGCAAAGATGTGGAACCGAACCTGCCGTCAACGGAAGATTCTATCGCAAGTTTTATCCTGCTCAGTGAGCGGCTGGGGAAGGAACGGATTGATTTTCGGTTTGACCCGATTATTTTAAATGAGAAATATTCGCTTTCTTATCATCTGGAGAAATTCGATATGATGTGTTCCTGGCTCCACAAGTACACTACCAGGTGCATTATCAGTTTTGTGGATGCTTATAAAGGTTGCCCTTTTCAGGAACCGGAGGAAGAAGATATGCGTATGGCGGCAAAGGGGCTGGCACAGATCGCGGCAAAATACGGACTGCCCCTTTATACCTGTGCGGAAAGAGTGAATCTGGAAGAATGCGGAATCCGGCATGGAGCGTGTATTGATAAGAATAAAATCCGGCAGCTTGTGGGATACAAGCTGGATGTGAAGAAAGACCGCGGGCAAAGGAAGGAATGCGGCTGCTGTGAAAGTATTGATATCGGTATGTATGATACCTGTATCCACGGATGCAGGTACTGTTATGCTACGGCCGGTTGCGAGAGCGCCAGGAAGAAGCAGAAGCTTCACGATCCGGAATCTCCCATCCTGATTGGGCGGTTAAAGGGAGACGAGGTTATTACGGATAAAAAAATACAGTCGGCAAGAGATAATCAGTTGTCTTTATTTGACTTTATGTAGCAAAAGAAAGGGTGAAGGAATCAGTTATGGAGAATCTTGCATTTAGCTTAAATGCTGCAGTACCAGTATTTTTGATGATGGTGCTGGGGCTTTTTTTTCGGAAAATAGGATGGATTGATGAGGATTTTGCGGCAAAGATGAATAAGTTTGTATTCATGGTTCCGCTCCCGACGCTGGTATTCAAAGATCTGGCAACGGTGGATTTCAGGGAAGTGTGGGACGTGAAATTCGTGCTGTACTGTTTTGGCATCACCTTACTCAGTATTGCATTGGCAGCGCTGCTATCCTGTCTGTGGAAAGACCGTTCTATCCGGGGAGAATTTATTCAGGCGTCCTATCGGAGCAGTGCGGCGCTTCTGGGAATTGCATTTATCCAGAATATCTATGGGACTGCAGGGATGGCGCCCCTTATGATTATTGGGAGCGTTCCCCTTTATAATATCATGGCAGTGCTGGTGTTGTCATTATTCCGGCCGGATCAAGGCGGGCTGGACAGAAAGGTTATCAAGAGGACTTTGAAAGGGATTGTGACGAATCCGATTATCCTGGGTATTGGGGCAGGTCTTTTGTGGTCGGCGCTGCGGATTCCTATGCCGGTTATTGTGGAAAAGACGGTAAGCAGTGTAGCGGCAATGGCTACTCCTATGGGATTGATGGCCATGGGAGCTTCCTTTGACATCAAGAAAGCATTTGCCACCGGGAAGCCAGCTTTGGCGGCTGCGTTTATCAAGCTGGTGGGATTTTGTATCCTGTTTCTCCCGATCGCAGTTGGGATGGGATTCCGGCAGGAGAAGCTGGTTGCTATTTTAGTAATGCTTGGATCGGCGACCACAGTTAGCAGCTTTGTGATGGCGAAGAATATGGGGCATAAGGGAACCCTCACCTCCAGTGTGGTAATGCTGACTACGCTGTGCAGTGCATTTACGCTGACAGGGTGGCTTTGGATTTTGAAAAGCCTTAGTCTTATATAGAGCTTATCTATATTAAAATAGAGATAATCGATTAGACGGAGCTTACACAGAATGTTAGAATGAAAAAGGAATTAGATGAAAAATGGGAGGTCATAATGGAACAAAAGAAAAAAAAGAATCTAATTGGGAAAATTATTGTTGTTGTATGCATTCTTGCGGCGGTTGCGGCATACTTCTTTATCCCCTCTGTAAACAGTCTGATGAAAAGAATTACGAAGATGTTTGCCAGCGGTGATTTTACAGTGGTGAAGGATTTTGTCGCTTCCTATGGCGGTTATGCGGCGGCGGTATCCTTTGCATTGATGATTCTGCAGTCTATCGCGGCGCCGCTTCCGGCATTCTTGATTACCTTTGCGAATGCGAATCTGTTCGGCTGGTGGCAGGGAGCCATCCTGTCCTGGACCAGCGCTATGGCAGGGGCGGTGGTCTGCTTCTATATCGCAAGAATTCTGGGCAGAGATGTAGTCGAGAAGCTTACCAGTAAGGCCGGGCTGAAGCAGATTGACGAGTTTTTTGAAAAACATGGAAGACTCAGTATCCTGATTGCCAGGCTGCTTCCTTTTATATCCTTCGATATTGTAAGTTATGCGGCTGGCCTTACGTCTATGTCTTTTGGAAGCTTTTTCATTGCAACAGGAATCGGCCAGCTTCCGGCGACTATCGTATACTCCTATGTAGGTGGTATGCTGACTGGAGGGGCAAAACTGTTTGTGACAGGATTGTTGATTTTATTTGCATTGTCAGCTTTAATCGTACTGCTCAGACAGCTTTATATGGAGAAACAGAAGAAGAAAAATGAAGACTAAATATGGAAAGATTATTGCCTTTGCGGTAATTGTGATTCTACTGTTTGCGGCAAACCATATTTTCGGATGGTCAGAGTATCTCGGAGATACGAAAAATCTGAGTTTTCTGCAGGATATGGTAGAAGAGAATATCTGGATGGCAGGATTGATTTATGTGGTGATTACCATAGTAGGGTGCGTGGTACTTGCGCTTCCGGGGATAACCTTTGCCGTATTTGCAGGATTGATTTTCGGACCGGTGCTGGGGACGGTGCTGTGCTCCCTTGCCACGACCATAGGAGCGGCACTTGCTTTTCTTGTGGGAAGGTTTTTCCTGAAAGACAGTGTGAAACCGATGGTGGAGAAAAATAAATATTTGAAGAAGCTTCTGTTTGATGAGACAGGGAAAAATGAGATTATCGTGCTGATGATTACCAGGCTGGTGCCTCTTTTCCCTTACAATCTCCAGAACTTTGCCTATGGGATTACAGACATTCATTTCTGGCCATATACGGTGTATTCCCTGATTTTTATGCTCCCGGGAACCGCTCTTTTTACGGTGGGTACAGCGGGGCTTACTTCAGATGGGAATAAGTGGATCTATCTGGCGGTTGTTGTTGTTTTGGCGGTATTTGTGTTTGGTACAGGATACTGGCTGAAGAAAAAATACATTAAGGGAGAGTAATTGTGGCTGAAGAGAAAAAACAGTGCATCCATTGTGGGGCGTGTACCGGGAATTGTGATTTTCTGCGCAAATATCAGATGGATATTGGCAATGAAGAGAAAGTGAAGGAACTTGCCTACCATTGTTTCTGATGTGGAAAATGTGGGTCTGTGTGTCCGGCAGGGATTGATGGAAGAGAAGTGTTCCTGCAGGCAAGACGCAGCCTTACGGCAGAAAACGGCGGTAAAGTGGCGGCGGACGGATATGATATGCTGGTGAAAGAGAAACAGAATTACATTTTTCGGAATTATAAAAATGTTACAGCAGGAACCGTGCTTTTTCCGGGATGTAATTTTCCCTCTTTTTATCCGAAGACGACGAAGATGCTGGCAGCACTTTTAAAAAAGAAAGGAATTGGTACCGTCTATGACTGTTGTGGGAAGCCGATTGCAGAGTTGGGACTTGCCGTGCAGGAAGAGCGGATTATCCGGCAGATCGATGAGCGGCTTAAGAAAGCCGGAGTGGAAGAGGTGATTATGCTCTGCCCCAACTGCTATTATTTTCTGAAAGGCAAACTGAGTATGCGGGTAACCGGAATTTATGAAGCACTTGAACGGCTTGGGATTGGCAGGAGAATAGAGGAAGATAGGATGTATCTTTTTACGCCGTGTCCGGACAAAGAAAGCAGGCTTTGGCAGCAGCAGATGAGAAGCTTCCTGCCGGAGAATGTGCGGGTGATTGATGAAATCCAGTGCTGTGGCCTGGGAGGCTGTGCGCGGGGGAAAGAACCGGAGATTTCTGCGGGATTTACCGAAAAGTTAAGAGAGAAAAATTATAAGAATATTTATACTTATTGTGGTTCTTGCGCGGGGAAATTCGCAAGAGACGGTATGAAGAATGTTCATCATATGCTGGTGGATATTCTTGAGACAGGCGAACTGCCGGACACAGCTAAGTCTATGATAAACCGGACGATGAGCAAGTTTTGGTAAGAATGTGGGCAGAAGCCTGAATAGATAGAAAAGAAAGAGGAGAAAGAAGATGAAAAAGAGAGTAGTATCCGTGTTGTTAGCGGCAACTATGGTGTTGTCACTTACTGCATGCGGAAGCCGAAATGACGAGTCTTCTTCTGAAAAAAAGGAAGCAAAAGAAGAGGTAAATATTGAGGATATGAGCTTTGATGAGCTGAAAGAAGAAGCCAAAGGAAGTACGGTAACCTTCTATGGCTGGGGCGGCGACGAGAAGCTGAATGCGTGGCTGGACGATGTGTTTGCACCGGCTATGAAGGAAAAATATGATATTACCATGGAGCGCGTGCCTATGGATATCGAGCAGGTTTTAAGTCAGCTTTCCGGCGAGATTGAGGCCGGGACGGAAGACGGAAGTATCGACATGATCTGGATTAACGGAGAAAATTTCCAGTCTGCAAAAGAGAACAATATGCTGTATGGACCGTTTGTGGACAAGCTTCCGAATTTTGAAGAATACATTGACACAGAGTCAGAGGATGTTACCATGGATTTTGCTTATCCGATAGAAGGATATGAGGCACCTTATGGAAAAGCACAGGTGGTTATGATGGTAGATACGGCTGTGACACCGGAGATGCCGGCGAATGCAGAGGAATTCATGGAATTTGTGAAAAAATATCCGGGCAAAGTAACCTATCCGGCACTTCCGGATTTTACAGGGAGCGTATTTGTAAGAAATATTATCAGTGAAATCTGCGGATGGGAGCAGTTTATGGATATGGAGCCGGATAAAGAGACGGTAAAGGCTGCCATTGAACCGGCGCTTGCATATCTGAGAGAGTTGAATCCATATCTTTGGAATGAAGGCAAGACATTTCCGGATTCTTCTGTGACACAGGATAATATGTTTGCAGATGGTGAACTGGTATTTAACGTAACTTATGGTGCATATGATGTCCCGGTTGCCATTGAAGATGGAAAATATACAGAGACTACCCAGTCTTTCCAATTTGACAAAGGTATCATCGGCAACACGAATTTCATGGCGATTGCAGCAAATTCAGGAAATAAAGCGGGAGCCATGGTTGCCATCAATGAAATGATGTCTCCGGAAATCCAGGCGGACAGATTCGCAACGATGAAGACGCTTCCGGTTGTTGATTATGACAAATTAAATGACGAACAGAAGGCGGCATTTGATGAAGTAGAGCTTGGCAAAGGGGCAATCCCGCAGGATGAACTGTTATCTAAACGTATTCCTGAGATGCCGGCAGAACTGGTGCCGATTATTGAAGAAATCTGGCAGGAAGAGGTTGTAGGAAAATAATGCGAAAGAAATGGACGCCTTATGCGCTGCTGGTTCCGCAGCTTGTCCTGAGCGTTATATTTTTGATTGGACTTATTACTGGAATCACTCAGAGTTTAGGGGTGGTTCCAGCTTTTGGATTAACGGAACCGACGCTTACATATTACAAAGAAGTGCTGACAAGGCCGGACATGCTGCAGTCAGTGTTGTACAGTCTCCATATTGCATTTGCCTCGGCTTTTTTTGCGACGGTTATCGGCGTGATTCTTTGTGCGGTGATTGTGATGCAGGGGAAGACGAAGGGAGGCTTTATGAGAATCGTACAACTGCCGATTGTTGTCCCCCATGTAGTTGTGGCTCTTTTTATTGTGAATATTTTTTCTCAAAATGGTCTGCTTGCAAGGATGGCTTTTGCGCTGGGAATTATCGGAGACCAGCAGGATTTTCCTGTGATTGTTTATAATGCAAATGGAATGGGGGTTATTCTGGCGTATTTGTGGAAGGAGATTCCCTTCATTATTTATTTTGTGATTGCGTTGATGGCAAATATCAATGGCAATCTGGGAGAAGCAGCAGTGAATCTTGGCGCAGGCAGGATACAGTCCTTCTGCAGGGTGACGCTTCCGCTTTGTGCCCATACGATTCTAAGTGGCTTCCTGATTATTTTTGTATTTGCGCTGGGAGCTTATGAGCTGCCGGTCTTGTTAGGGGCAACGGCGCCGAAAGCATTGCCGGTTCTTGCGTATATCCAGTATACGCATCCGGATTTACGAAACAGGCCGTATGCAATGGCGTTAAATGGGATTATTATTGTGATTTCTCTGATAAGTGCGGCTGTTTATTTTGTATTGATGAAAAAGAATATAAAGAATTTGGCGAATAAGAGATAAACTATGAAATCGAAAACAAGTATAAGTTCTAAGATTATATTGACTATATTTATGCTGGTAATCATTCTGCCGGTACTTACTCTTCTCGTGTGGACATTTACAGAGCGGTGGGCATGGCCGGATTTGTGGCCGCAGGTATTTTCCATGCGTGCAGTGGATGAAATCCTGAGGAGAAAGGAAGAGCTTATAAAGCTTTTTGCATCCAGTATCCTGATTTCCCTTGTGGTTGCTGTCTTGTCTATTGTGATAGGAACCATGACAGCAAGGGCGTTGGTGCTTTATGATTTTCCGGGAAAGGATGGGGCGTATTTCCTGAGTATTCTTCCCTTTATGGTTCCCGGGACGGTTTTTGCCATGGGTGTGCAGGTGACTTTCATTAAATTGGGACTGAATAACAATGTTTTGGGAGTTATTATCGCTCACCTGGTCTGCTCCCTTCCCTATGCAGTAAGGCTTTTGATGGATGGCACGATGGCGGTGGGAAATGGATTGGAAGAGCAGGCACGTGTTCTGGGAGCGACACCATGGAAAGCATTTTACAAAGTGACGCTTCCCATGCTGGCTCCGGTCATGTTGTCGTCTTTTAGTATGGCATATATTGTGTCCTTCAGTCAGTACTTTCTGACGCTTTTGATTGGCGGCGGGCAGGTAAAGACATTTACGATTGTAATGGTGCCGCTGCTGCAGGGAGGAAACCGCAATATTGCCAGCGTTTACAGTACAGTTTTTCTGGGCGTTACTCTGATTATTTTTGGCGTGTTCGAGTGGGCGGCGGGGCGTCTTGGCAAGAATTACGGCAGCGAGTATTATACGTAGATAAAGGAGCAGACAGATGGGACTTACAGTGGACAGACTAAGTGTAAAACTGCAGAAGGAAGAAGTTCTCCATCAGGTGAGCCTGGACATCCGGGATGGAGAATTTATCTCTTTGCTTGGTGCTTCCGGGTGCGGAAAGACGACGCTGTTAAAGAGTATTGCAGGACTGCTTGAAATAGAATCCGGAGAAATCCGTATGGGCGGGCGAGACATCAGCCGTGTGGCGCCGGAGCGCAGAGGGACGGTGATTGTATTCCAGGATCTCCGTCTGTTCCCGCATATGACGGTGGAGAAAAATATTGCATTTGCTATGGAGGTTAAGAAGATTCCGAAAGCGGAGCGCAAAGAGACAGTGAGAAGGCTGCTGAACGAGGTACAGCTTCCGGGCTACGAGAATCGTCGGATAAAAGAGATGTCGGGGGGACAGATGCAGAGGGTGGCGCTTGCCAGAGCGCTGGCGGCGAACCCGAGGATTCTGCTTTTGGATGAGCCTTTTTCCGGGCTGGATGAGAGATTGAGGCTGGAGATGGGGGCATTGGTGAAGAAGCTCCACAATGAAAGGAAACTTACGACCATCCTGGTGACTCACGACAAGCGGGAAGCTCTTCAGATGTCTGACCGCATTGTACTGATGGATCAGGGGCATATCCTTCAATATGCGTCGCCGGAGGATATTTTTTATCATCCCGCGTCCAGGAAGGTTGCAGATTATTTTGGGAAAGCAAATTATATCAGCGGCCGCGTGGAGGAACACTGTTTTTCCTGTGAATTCTTTGAGATGGCGGCAGAAAAGGAAGACGGAGAGTATGAGGTAATGCTCCGGCCTTTCGATATTCTGCCGGAGCCGGAAGGAAGCGGCTGCCTGGTGGAAGAGATTGTCTTTATGGGAGAAACGGTGCAGCTGATGTTAAAGACGCAGAAGGGCCGGATCTTCTGCCAGATGGTAAGCACAGAATTCAGAAGAATGCATATCTGTGAAGGGGATGAGATTGGAATCCGGATCAACGAAGCAGAGGCTGCGGGGAGACAGAATCTGTTTAAGAAGGAGACAGCAAATGAAGCATATTGTATATGATTGTGATAATACCTTTGGGGTGCCGCGATGTGACGTGGATGACGGGCTGGCGCTTCTGTATCTGCTGGGCTGTGAAGAAGCATGGGTACACGGAATTACGGCCGCTTACGGGAACAATAAAATAGATGTGGTCTATGAAACTATCCGAAAGATGCTGCGGGAGATTGGGAGAGAAGACCTGACTCTGAAAAAAGGCGGAGCAGGAGCGGGAGATTATGAGAGTGAGGCGGCAGATTACCTGGTGGAGATGGCAGACAAATATCCGGGCGAACTGTCTATACTTGCCACAGGTTCCCTTACGAATCTGGGCGGAGCATATAAGAAGGATTCGCATTTTTTTGAAAAGGTAAAAGAGATTGTGCTGATGGGCGGCATTACAGAGACGCTGACATTTGAAAAGAAGACTATGAAAGAGCTTAATTTTTCCTGTGATCCGGAGGCTTCCTTCGCGGTGCTGCGGTATGGGAAAAATGTGTCGGTTGCCAGTGCCAACAACTGCATGAAAGTATTATTTACGAAAGAAGATTATAGACGGGAGCTTTATAGGACGGATAAGCAAATTGCAGTATATATCCGGGAAAATACAGACTATTGGTTTGGGTTTAATGAAGAGGATTACGGAATACAGGGGTTTTATAACTGGGATGTGACGGCAGCGGCATATCTGATGCATCCGGAGCTTTTTGAGGATAGAAAGAAAAGGTATGCGTTTTCTGTAAAAGATTTGGAGACAGGTTTTTTACGGGAGGATGATAAAGGAGAGACCGTGTGCAACCTTCCGGTTATCCGTGACGGCGAGAAGTTTAAGCGGAATATTTACGATACCTGGATGCGGGTGGAGATGCCGGAGAGGAGGGAGAAGTTTTGCGGAAAGCATTGATTGTTTTCAGCCGGGTTCCGGTACCGGGAGCGACGAAGACCAGACTTCAGAAAAACTTTACCGGAGAAGAATGCGCCGAACTTCACCGGGCAATTCTGATGGATCTTAAGCCCCTTACAGACGGTGAAGACTGGGACAGCTTCGTGTATTATACCCCTGCCGGAGGCGAAGCGGTGATGCGGAAACTGCTGCCGGGGGCGGCAGGGTATGAACCACAGCCGGAGAAGGAATTCGGTGCCAGAATGAGCGGCTGTATCGGACAAATATTAGAAAAGGGTTATGATGCCTGCGTGCTGGTTGGGACAGATATACCGGCGTTGGATACGAAGATTATCGGGCAGGCATTTGCAGTGATGGAAGAGAAGGATATGGTGATTGGCGCTACGGAGGATGCAGGATATTATTTGATTGGAATGAAAAAACTCCGGGATGAAGTATTCCGGGATCAGGCGTATGGTACGGGAAGCGTGTTCGCAGATACGCTGGAGAAGATCAAAGGCTGCGGCTGTACTTATGGAGTGCTTCCTGTGCTGCGGGATATCGACGAACCGGAAGATGTGTCTGCCTATCTGGAAATGTATGAGGCAGGCAGATTGGACAAGAAAATGCATACATGGGAATGTATTTTAAGGCTGAACGAAAAGTATCAGCTTCATAACGATTAGGAGGAGGAAAAAAAGATGAAGGACATGAAAAGAGTAAGAAGAGCAGGAGCGGCGCTGTTTCTGGCGCTGGCTATGGCGGCAGGAACCGTGGGATGCGGATCCAATGAGACGGCATCGGAGACGGACGCGGCGGATGATGGAGAAAGATTTCAAGGGGAATACATTATCACTGCCGATGAAGCAAAGGAGCTGGTAGGAGACGATAACGTGGTATTCGTAGATGCCAGAGGAAGCAAGCAGGCGATCCTCGGTACGATTGACGGGGCGATTGCTACCACATGGCAGGAGCTTTGTACCTGCGAAGAAGGGAAGGCCGGAGATGAGAACTGGGGCAAAATCCCGGAGGCAGACGATCTGGCAGAACGTCTTGGTGAGCTGGGACTTTCAAAAGAGAAAGAAATTGTTTTTGTGGGAGAAACGAAAGATGGTTGGGGAGATGACGCAAGGCTTCTCTGGGAGCTGGCTGCGGCAGGCTATGAGAATGTGAAGATGATTGACGGCGGTTATGCGGCTGCAAAAGCGGCTGGTGTGAAAACGCAGCATCTTGCGTCTAAACCGGAAAAGACAGAAGTGGAAATCGATGAGATTGATAATACCCATGTAATGACGACGGAAGAACTGCAGGCAAATTACGATGATTATACGATCGTGGATGTCAGAACAGACGAAGAGTACGACGGCGCTGTTCTTTACGACGAGGCACAGGGGGGCCATATGCCGGGAGCCATCCATGTAAGGTACACCGATATGTTCAAGGATGACGGCACTCTTAAGCCGAACGATGAGATCGTGGAGATGTTTGAAGCGGCAGGAGTGGAAAAGGATGATAAGGTTGTGGCATACTGTACAGGCGGAATCCGTTCTGCGTATGTACAGCTTGTTCTTGAGATGTGCGGATATGAGAACACCTGGAATTATGATCAGTCATACTGGCGCTGGTGTGTCGTAGGTGAGGTAGAGTAAATACATGGTTTCAATCATTATTCCCATATTGAATGAAGAAAAAGGAATCAGGCGGATTCAGGAGAATTTAAAAACCCTGGAAGGTGAATTTGAAGTGATTTTCAGCGATGGTGGAAGTACGGATCGGACTCTGGAGAGAATTGATCCGGACTTCCGTGTAGTCCATAGCCCCAGGGGAAGGGGAATTCAGATGAATACCGGAGCAAAAGAGGCGCAGGGGGACGTGCTGTTCTTTGTGCATAGTGATGTGCTTCTGAAAAAGGACGTCCTGCTTCAGATTCCTGATAAAATCAAGAGGGGAGAAGCGGCGGGCTGTCTTAAGATTGTCTTTGATTCGTCCCATATCCTGATGCGGATCTGTGGATTTATGTCTAATCTGCGGGTAAAGCTGCGCAGGATTGTTTTTGCTGACCAAGGTATCCTTATACAGAAGAAATTATTTGAAAAAATGGGTGGGATGCCGCAGATGCCTCTGATGGAGGATTATGAATTTTCCCTGCGGATGAAAAAGAAGAAAATCCCCATCATAAGGATCGACAGCAGTATTCTGGTGTCTTCCCGGAGGTTCCAGAAATATGGTATGCTCTGGACTATGTGGCAGATGCAGAAATTCCAGCTGCGTTACCGGCTGGGAGGAGATGTGGAGAAGATTGCAAAAGAATATGAGAATATAAGATAGGCGGGAGAAGAACAATGGTTAGTGTATTGATGAGCACTTACAACAGAAAAGATTTGCTTCCTGAAGCGATAGAAAGTGTGTTGAATCAATCCTATACAGATTTTGAGTTTATCATTATAGACGACGGCTCGACGGATGGTTCTGAGGAAGTAATCCGTTCCTACAAGGATGAAAGAATCCGGTATATCCGTATGCCGGATAATTATTATTACTGTTATTCTGCAAATTATGGGATACAAAAGTGTTCTGGAAAATATGTTGCGATTATTAACAGTGACGATCAATGGAAGAAGGACAAGTTGGAAAAACAGGTTGCATTTATGGAATCCCATGCGGAATATGGAGCCTGTTTTACGGAAGTAAGGCTAATTGACGACGGCGGGAATCCGGCAGAGGAAGCTTTCTGTATCAGGCTGGATTCTCAGGAAGCGTATCTGCGGTACTTTTTCAGGCACAAGAATATGTTGTGCCATCCATCGGCATTGCTCCGCAGGACAATCCTTGATAAGGTAGGAGGCTTTAACCTGATGTATGGTCAGCTCGCGGATTTTGACCTGTGGATACGGATTGTGACAGAAACGCCTATCTATGTGCTGCCGGAGAAGCTGACTCTTTTCAGATGGCATGAAGACGGGCAGGGACAGGTGAGCAGCGTTACCAGAGAGCATGTGGCGCAGAATTATAATGAGCAGCTTTTTGTCAGAAGAGATTTGGTTGAGCGGCTATCGGACGAACAGTTTTTGCGGACATTTCGGGAAGATTTCCGGAATCCTCTGTCTGCATCCCATGAAGAGCTGGAATTTGAAAAGGCATTTCTGATGATTGATTATTCCGGGGAAGCGGCGAGTATGAAGCTGATGGGGATGCAGAAGCTGGATCTGCTGCTCAGAAAGCCCGGTGCGGCTGATTTGCTGCGGGAGCATTTCCAGATGAAATTGCAGGATGTTTACCGGATGAACCAGGAGTGGATGTATTTGGCGCCGGATGTGCTGAGTAAGCTGGGTGAGCTTAAGATTGTGAATGCGGATCTGGAAAATCACCGGAAAGTGCTGGCCCAGGAGAGGGGGCGGCTGACAGAAGCCCAAAGTCTGGCTGAAAGACTGGAGCAGGAGAAAGAAATTTTATATCAGAAAAGAGAGAAACTTTTGCAGGAAAAGGAACTGCTGGTTCAGATAAATGCACAGCAGGAAAAGAAGCTTCAGCGGGCAAATGAGAAGATAGCGGATCTGGAGGCGCGTGCAGCGAAGGCAGAGGCGGAAATCAGAGTCTATGCGGATTCTACAAGCTGGAGAATTACAGCACCTTTCCGGAAGATTATAGAGAAGGTAAAAAGAAATGGATAGGATTGAAGGATTAAGAGAATATATAAAGATGCCGGAATACCGGGAAGCGCTGGGGATTCCGGCGGGCGCAGGAGAGTTGTATCAGCCGCTTGCACAGGGAGAATATAATATTAATTATTGGTTTGTGCATCCGGTGACGGCAAAGAAGCTGGTGCTCCGGGTGAATACAGGAAGCCAGATGCACCTAGACCGTCAGATTGAATATGAACATAATGCCCTGAAAATCCTGGAACCATCCGGGAGGACACCGAAGCCCCTTTATGTGGATGGCAGCAGGAAACACCTGAATTATGGCGTTATGGTGATGGAATATCTGGAAGGCCATGCCCTTGATTACCGAAAGGATCTGACATTGGCGGCACATTGCCTTGCGGACATCCACAGTACGCCGGTTCCGGATACGTACATTGGGTCGGGTGAAAGAATTTCGGGGACAAAAGAGAGCGGTCTTTTGCAGCCGGAGAATCCGCTGCAGGCGATTCTTGACGAGTGCAGGGAGATGGTTCAGACTTATTATCAGTCGGATCTGGGAGAAATTCAGAAAAAGAAACAGATAGAAAGACTGCTTCTCGCAGGGCAGAAAAGGGTGGATGCAGTGGGAGATTATACGGGATACCGCTGCTGTATCAATACGGAGTTAAACTCCGGCAATTTTCTCATTAATGGAGCGGGGAAGCCGAATTATCTGGTGGACTGGGAGAAGCCGCTGTACGGCGATCCGGTTCAGGATCTGGGGCATTTTCTGGCACCTACCACTACATTCTGGAAGACAGATGTCATCTTAAGCGAAGAAGAAATGTCAGATTTCGTTATGCAGTATAAAAAGGCGGCGGACGGTAGGTTTGATGTGGCGGGAATCGAAGAACGTCTGCGTCTGTTCGTGCCCATTACCTGTCTGCGTGGAATAACCTGGTGTGCCATGGCGTGGGTACAGTACCAGGAACCGGGGAGATTAATCCGAAATGAAGAAACCTTCCGGAAAATGGAAGATTATTTAAGCCGAGAATTTCTGGATATGATAGAAACAAGGTACTATTAATTTCTTTTGAATAGTGCCTTAAGACTTTCTGAAAATTCTCGAAACTCCTTGACAAATCAGGAGTCGATGGCTATCATATTCAATGTGCAAAGGCGTTGAAGAAGAGGAGTACGCATAGATTCGTCCTGAAAGAGAGAACTGCTCGAGGGCTGAAAGGCGGTTTCGGGAAAGAGGTGCGGAAGGTAGCTTTGGAGCCGGATGGCTGAACCTGAACAGACGGATCGTAGACAGAATCCCGGAGGCAAGGTCATCCCGTAGTCGTTCACGTTACAGAACAAGATGAGATATGTAGAAGATTTTCTTTCTATATATAAATAAAGGTGGTACCGCGATATAGTCGCCCTTTAGTTTTTAAAGGGCGATTTTTTTAAAATGTGAAGAAAATATACAGATAGAGGAGAGAGTTATGAGCCAGAATATGGAAACCACTTACAATCCGAAAGCGATTGAACCGAAGCTTTATGAAAAATGGTGTAAGAATAAGTATTTTCATGCGGAAGTAGACAGAGACAGGAAGCCATTTACTATTGTGATGCCGCCGCCGAATATTACCGGTAAGCTCCATATGGGGCATGCGCTGGACAATACATTGCAGGATATTCTAATCCGTTACAAAAGGATGCAGGGATACAATGCCCTTTGGGTTCCGGGGACTGACCATGCGGCAATTTCTACAGAGGTCAAGGTTACGAACCAGTTAAAAGAAGAAGGGATTGACAAGAAAGAGATCGGCAGGGAGAAATTCCTTGAGAGAACCTGGCAGTGGAAGGAAGAGTACGGCGGAACCATTAAATCTCAGCTTAAGAAGCTGGGAATATCCTGTGACTGGGACAGAGAGCGTTTCACCATGGACGAGGGATGCTCAAAAGCAGTAGAAGAAGTATTCATTAAATTGTACGAAGAAGGATATATTTACAAGGGTTCCAGAATCATCAACTGGTGTCCGGTATGTAAGACGTCTCTCTCTGACGCGGAAGTTGAACATGAAGAACAGGACGGATATTTCTGGCATATTAAGTACCCGATTGTTGGGACGGATGATTATCTGGAGATCGCGACGACCCGTCCGGAAACCATGCTTGGAGATACGGCAATCGCCGTACACCCGGATGACGAGAGATATAAAGCGATTGTAGGAAAGACCTGCAAGCTGCCGTTGACGGACAGGGAGATTCCGATTGTCGCAGATTACTATGTAGACAAGGAATTTGGAACCGGAGCGGTTAAGATTACACCGGCGCACGATCCCAATGACTTTGAGGTAGGAAAGCGGCATAATCTTCCTGAAATCAATATTATGAATGATGATGCGACGATTAACGCACAGTATGGCGGTAAATATGCGGGAATGGACCGCTATGAGGCAAGAGAGGCCATGGTGAAAGATCTAAAGGAGCAGGGATATCTGGTAAAGGTAGTTCCCCATTCCCACAATGTGGGTACACATGATCGCTGCCACACGACAGTTGAACCGCTGGTTAAGCAGCAGTGGTTTGTGAAGATGGAAGAGCTTGCGAAGCCTGCAATCAATGCCATTAAGACGGGAGAGCTGAAATTTGTCCCGGAGCGTTTTGACAAGATTTATCTTCATTGGTTAGAGAATATCCGCGACTGGTGTATTTCCAGGCAGATCTGGTGGGGACACAGGATTCCGGCGTACTATTGTGATGCGTGCGGCGAGGTAGTTGTGGCAAGACAGATGCCGGAGGTATGTCCGAAGTGCGGCTGTAAACATTTTACACAGGATGAGGATACTCTGGATACATGGTTCAGTTCAGCACTGTGGCCGTTCTCTACACTGGGATGGCCGGAGAAGACGGAAGATTTGGATTATTTCTATCCGACGGATGTGCTGGTAACCGGATATGATATTATTTTCTTCTGGGTAATCCGTATGGTATTCTCCGGATATGCCCATACAGGAAAATCACCGTTCCATACCGTATTTATCCATGGACTGGTGAGAGATTCTCAGGGACGCAAGATGAGCAAGTCTCTTGGAAATGGAATCGATCCGCTGGAGATTATTGACAAATACGGCGCAGACGCCCTGCGTATGACGCTGGTAACAGGAAACGCGCCGGGAAATGACATGCGGTTTTATAATGAACGAGTTGAGGCAAGCCGGAATTTTGCTAATAAGGTATGGAATGCTTCCCGCTTCATTATGATGAATATAGAAGGCAGGGAAATCACAGAGCCGAAGGATGTAAACGCTCGTCCGGGGGATTGCTGGATCATGTCCAGATGCAACAATCTGGTGAAAGACGTAACGGAGAACATGGACAAGTTTGAACTTGGAATTGCGCTTCAGAAGGTATATGACTTTATTTGGGATGAATTCTGTGACTGGTATATTGAGCTGGCGAAGTACCGTATCTATCACGCTGAGGAAGACGCAGAGGCGGCGAATGATGCTATGTGGACGTTGCGGGAAGTTCTGAAAAAGGCGCTGAAGCTTTTGCATCCTTTCATGCCGTTTGTGTCCGAGGAGATTTACAGTAACCTTTGTCCGGAAGAAGCGTCGCTTATGATGTCGGAATGGCCGGTATATGATGAGAGCTGGAGCTTTCCGGAGGCAGAAAATATTGCGGAGCATTTCAAGGCAATTGTAAAGGGCGTCCGCAATGTCCGCGCAGAGATGAATGTGCCGAATTCCAGAAAGGCAAAGGTCTACGTGGTATGTGAAGACCAGACACTGTGTGCTGGATTTGAAGCTTTAAAGCAGTCTGCGATTATGATGGCTGCGGCAAATGACTTCTTAATCCAGCAGGATAAGACAGGAATTGCTGATGATGCGGTGTCTGTTGTAGTTCCGGATGCTACGGTATATGTACCGTTAGAGGAACTGATTGATTTTGAGCAGGAAATGGAACGGCTTCGTAAAGAAGAGAGCAGGCTTACAAAGGAAATTGCCCGTTCCAATGGAATGCTGAATAATGAGAAGTTTGTAAGCAAAGCACCGGCGGCTAAGGTGCAGGAAGAAAAAGATAAACTGGAGAAATACCAGCAGATGATGGATCAGGTTAAAGAGAGGCTTGAGGGATTAAAAGCAAAGATGTCATAGAAAACACAGGGGACGCATTTGTCCCCTCATGTGGAAACAAGGGGATGCTATGAAGAAGATTCATTTCAAAAAGCCGGATGTTAAAGGAACTGTAAAAAAAATAAAGCATTTGAAGCGAGAAGATATAAAGGCGTGGTGGAAGGCAAAAGGCGAGAGACGGGAGCGGATACTGAATGAGCGGCGCAACAGTGCGTTTGCGAAGAAGATGAAGCCTGTCTATGCATTTATGAACCGTTTCTCCCTCCTGTTTCATGCCTTGCTTGCCTGCATGATTAACTTCGCCATAGAAGGTATTTCCAGGCATTCTCTGTTTGAGGCATGGGATTACATGACAGAGACGCCGCTGGTATTTTTATACAATGCGTTCATGATATTTATGACGTTTTCTATTGTATATCTGTTCAGAAGGCGAGTTTTTGTCAGGATTATCATCAGTGTGCTCTGGATGGTTCTTGGCGTATGCAACGGCTATATGCTGTTGAAGCGTGTCACGCCCTTTAATGCACAGGATTTGAAGGTGGCGACGGATGCAGTTTCTTTGATTAACAATTATTTCAATCCCTTTGAGCTGGTGATACTTTCTGTGGGGATTGTGGCAGTCGTGGTCTGGGTAATCTCCATGTGGCGGCGGGGAGGACAGTATGAAGGCAAACTTCACAGAGTTGTGGCACTGATTGGTGTTTTTGTATGCTTCGGTATCTATTCTGTTCTAACAACCGCGGCGCTGGACAAACGGGTGATTTCCAATTATTTTGGAAATATTGCCTTTGCTTATGAGGATTATGGGCTTCCCTATTGTTTCATGGCAAGCCTGTTCAATACAGGGATTGATGAGCCGAATGATTACAGTGAGGAAACCATGGCTGAAATCAGTAACAATGGCGAGATTACCAAGACGGAAACCAGTCTTACCCAGGAGGAAATGCCGAACATTATTTTTATTCAGCTGGAATCTTATTTTGATGTGGAAGAGGCAGAATTTTTTACCACTTCGGAAGATGCATGCCCGAATCTTCACAAGATGTATGAGAATTTTTCCAGTGGTTACTTTAAAGTACCATCGGTAGGAGCCGGAACGGCCAATACAGAATTTGAAGTGCTGACAGGGATGAATCTGCGGTACTTCGGACCGGGTGAGTATCCTTTTAAAACTTATGTGAAGGAGAAACCGTGCGAGAGTGTGGCGACGGCGCTGTCTGCGCTGGGCTACGGCACCCATGGGCTGCACAACAACGGCGGTAATTTCTACAGCCGTGCCAGGGTCTATAACAATATGGGCTTTGATACATTTACAAGCAAAGAATTTATGAATATCCTTCAGACTACGGAGAATGGATGGGCGAAGGACGATATTCTGATAGAGCATATTCTGGAGGCGATGGACACCACAGAGCAGCAGGATCTGGTAGTGGGAATCAGTGTCCAGGGACACGGAGATTATCCGGAGGAACAGGTGATTGAGAATCCGAAAATCAAAGTGCAGGGAATTGAAGATGAAGCGTTGAAAAATAAATGGGAGTATTACGTAAATCAAGTGTATGAGATGGACGCATTTGCCGGAAAGCTTGTACAGGCGATTGAGGACAGGGGAGAGCCGACTGTCATCGTGTTCTATGGCGATCACCTTCCTACGATGGGGCTGAAGGCAGAGGATCTTAAGAGCCGCTATCTCTATAATACCAATTATGTGATCTGGGATAATATCGGACTGCCTAAGGAAGACGGCAATATTCCGGCCTATCAGATTGTGGCAGAGGTGTTTGACCGTCTGGGTATTCATTCCGGTACGGTATTTAATTATCATCAGGAAAGGAATCAGACGAAGAATTATCTGTCGGATCTGGAGCTTCTGCAGTATGATATTCTCTACGGTGAGCAGTATGTATATGACGGGGAGCCGCCGATTACAGAGGGGCATATGCAGATGGGGGTTAAGGATGTTACTTTGTCGGAAATTGTTTCTCATCTGGATGGAGGGTATAGCCTTTATGGAGAGAATTTTACAAAATCCAGTAAAGTGTATGTAAATGGCGAGAAGCAAAAGGGAATAAAGTTCCTGAATAATACCAGGATTGAGCTGCCGGAGACAACGCTGGAGGATGGAGACGTGATTACCGTCAGTCAGGTAGGCTCAAGCAACACCATATTCAGGACTTCATCGGAGTATATTTATGAAGACGGGAAGCTTACGGAAGTTCCCGGCACAGGAACCGGAAAGGAAGGGGTATCCTGGGTAGAAGCAACGAAAGAGGATGAAGAATAGCAGCGATGAATTATCAGGAAGCAGTTGATTATATAGAAGAGATTCCAAAGTTTACGAAAAAGCATACTCTTTCACATACAGCAGAATTCTTAAGAAGACTGGGAAATCCACAGACAGGGCAGAAAATCATCCATGTGGCGGGAACCAATGGAAAAGGCTCTGTCTGTGCCTATATGCAGGCGATTTTGCTGGCGGAAGGGAAACACGTGGGATTTTTTACATCTCCCCATCTGGTTTCTATTAATGAGCGGATAAGGATAGATAATAAGCAGATAGATGATGAGACATTTCTGAAAGCATTTCTGCGCGTGAAAGCAGTGACAGATCAGATGGAAGCGGAGGAAATCGCCCATCCGTCTTATTTTGAATTTCTGTTTGGTATGGGGATGACGGTATTTGCCGGAAAGAAACCGGATTATATTATTCTTGAAACCGGACTTGGCGGAAGGCTGGATGCTACGAATGCCGTCGAAAATCCGGCGCTTACCATTATTACTTCTATCAGTCTGGATCATACCAGGTATCTGGGCAATACAATCAGAGAAATTGCAGCGGAGAAGGCGGGAATCCTGAAAAAAGGGATTCCTGTTATCTGTGACGCGGGAAATGAAGAGGCGCTTGCAGTAATCAGAAACCGGGCGGAATCACTTTCGTCGGAGTGTAGAGAAATCTCGAAAAATGCGTTCAAAATCATTGAAATTACGGACAAACATATTGCTTTTTTCAGAAGAAGTGCGTATGATGATAGTATTCCGTGGAGGCTTAGGGGCTGCGGTTTGTATCAGGCGATGAATGCGTCTATTGCCATTGCGGCGATGGAATATTTATTGTTAGAAGGAGAGAGGGCAGCCGGAGACACAGATAGGGAGAGCTATTATTCCAGATGGCGGGCAGCACTTTCGGCTGTCACCTGGGAATGCCGTATGGAAGAGGTCCTTCCGGGTGTTTTTATTGATGGAGCTCATAATCCCGGGGCAGTCGAAGCTTTTGTGGAAAGCGTGCGTGCGGTGGAGACAGCTGCATGCCCGAAGAGCGAAAAGGGAGAACTTCCGGTAATCCTTTTTTCGGCGGTGGAAGATAAAGAATATGAGCAGATGATTGCATATCTGTGCAGGCATTTGAAAGTAAAGACATTTGTAGTTACGGAAGTAGAAGACAGAAGGAAGGTTCCGGCGGACAAGCTGGGACGGATTTTCAGAAAATATACAGAAGAAAGCGTCTTGGTGAGAGCGGACAGAAAGGAAGCTTTCCGGGAGGCGTTAAGCCGGAAGGAACCTGGTGGGAAGGTGTACTGCCTGGGGTCGCTTTATCTGGCGGGAGCAATAAAAGAAGAATTGGACGGGAGGAAGACCGTATGTTAGATTATGAAGAAGAACTGAAGAAATTCCAGCCAAGCCTGGAAGTGCAGGACATAGAGGAAGCCGTATATCAGGAAGATCTGACGGATATGTCAGATATCCTGCGGGAAATGATTGAACAGACGAACAAGTAGATTTTAAGGAAAGATACGAGGAGCATATGGAGTATACACAAAAACTGGTGTACCAGTCGAATTACTGGTATAATGACGGGCTTAAACGGGCAAAGATAAGAGACATGTCCGGAGCGGCAGCCTCCTTGAAGAAAAGTCTGCAATATAACAGAGAAAATACTGCGGCAAGGAATCTTCTTGGTCTGGTATATTATGGGCGGGGAGAGATAGGAGAAGCTCTGGTGGAGTGGATTCTCAGCAAGAATTTTCAGTCTCATGATAATATTGCCAATTATTATATACAGAAGGTACAGGGAGATCCGGAAGGGCTGGCAGCGGTAAACCAGGCAATCCGTAAGTATAATCAGAGCCTGGAATATTGTGGGCAGGAAGGGGAAGACCTTGCCATTATCCAACTGAAGAAAGCGATTCAGTCTCATCCGTCTTTTTTGAAGGCATATCAGCTGCTGGCGCTGCTTTATATGAAGACGGAGCAGTATTCAAAGGCGAGACAGACTCTAAGGAGCGCCCACAAGCTGGACACAACCAATGATATCACGCTCCGTTATATGCATGAGATGAAGCAACTGCGCAAGAAGGGAAATGCGCATCCAAGAAAAGAGGAGAAGTCCCAGGCAGTATCCTATCAGGTGGGCAATGATACTGTGATTCAGCCGGTGGCTGCAGGGATTAAGGGTCATGCGGGGCTGATGACGATTGTGAATATCTTGATTGGTCTTGTGGTTGGAATTGCGGTTATGTGGTTTATGGTAATGCCTGCTGTTACCAGATCCAATAATGAAAAGACAAATCAGCAGGTAGTGGAATTTAGCGACCGGATTGCTACCCAGGAGGCGCAGATCAGTGCCTTGAAGAAAGAATTGGAAGAATACCGTTCTAACGGGGAGGCGGCAGAGGCGGCACAGCAGACGGCGGAATCCACTCAGGAGAGCTATGAGATTGTTATGAGCATTTATAACAGTTACACGGAAGGGGATATGACGGATGAGGCGATGGTAACGGAGCTTTTGAAGGTAAATCCTGATGCACTGGGAATTGCGGGAAGGGAACAGTATGATTCCATGACCGGAGAACTGTATGACCGCTATGGCTCGGTGTTGTATGAGAGTGCCAGAGAGAATTATGATCTGGCTAATTATACGGAGGCGATTACCAGCCTGACTACTTTGATGCAGATGAATTCCGGTTATCAGAACGGCTATGCGATGCTTCTTCTGGCACAGTGCTATGAGGCAAGCGGAGACAGTGAGAATGCTAATGTCTGGTATACAAACCTTGACCAGAATTTCCCGGGAGTGAAGGAAGAGGCAGCGCAGAACGCGCAGGAGAGTGCAGATTACAGCGAAGATGACGGTTATTATGATGAATATTCGGAAGACTATGAATAGAAAGACAGATACGAAAGAAGAGATATGCAGGTAACTGCATATCTTTTGTTTTATAATAAGGGGAAACGAGGAGGAGTTTTATGAAATATGAAGTGCAGGAGAACTGTCTGACTATTTTTCTGCCCAGCGATCTGGATCATCACAATGCAGAAGAAATCAAGAAAGAGGCGGACCATCTGGTAGACCGGAACCATATTCGTTATATTATTTTTGATTTTGCCGAGACGAATTTTATGGACAGTTCGGGAATTGGTGTGATAATGGGGCGTTATAAGAAGATTTATATGTTGGGGGGAGAAGTCTGGGCCGCTCATACCAGCGAGCGGATGAAGAAAATATTGACGATGTCGGGAGTTACGAAAATTATGAAGATCTATGAGGAGGAAAAATAGGATGGAACAGATTGCGAATGAAATGGAATTGATATTTGACAGCAGGTCTTCTAATGAGGCCTTTGCCAGAGTGACAGTAGCTTCTTTTATGACGCAGCTCAATCCGACGCTGGAGGAGGTATCGGATGTAAAAACAGCCGTTTCAGAGGCGGTTACCAATGCGATTATTCATGGATACGAGAATGAATTACATAAAATCTATATCCGGGCGTGGATTCAGGGAAAGGATCTGTATCTGGAAATCAAAGATAAGGGCGTAGGAATTCCTGATATTAAGAAAGCGATGGAACCTCTTTTTACAACCAGACCGGAAATGGAGCGCTCAGGAATGGGGTTTTCTTTTATGGAGGCATTTATGGATGAGATAGAAGTAATCTCTAAGGTGAAGGAGGGAACCACGGTAAAAATGAAGAAAACAATTGGCAAAGGACGGGGGTTATGGACCACACAATCGCTTTAATCAAAAAATCTCACGAAGGGGATAAAGAAGCGAGGGCACAGTTGGTGGAAGAAAATACAGGGCTGGTCTGGTGTATTGTGAAACGGTTTTATAACCGGGGAGCAGAGGCGGAAGATTTGTTTCAGATTGGGAGCATTGGGCTTTTGAAGGCAATTGATAAATTCGATTTGTCCTACGATGTGAAGTTCTCGACCTATGCAGTTCCCATGATTTCGGGAGAGATTAAGCGGTTCCTTCGGGATGATGGAATGATTAAGGTTAGCCGATCGCTAAAGGAGCTTGCCTGCAAAGCATTCAGCTGTCAGGAGGGGCTGAGAAGGAAGCTTGGCAGGGAACCGCTGCTTGCAGAGATTGCGGCGGAACTTAAGGTGGATAAGGAAGAACTGGCGGCAGCGATGGAAGCGAGTGCAGAAGTGGAATCCTTGCATAAAACCATTTATCAGAAGGATGGGCATGAGATTTCCCTGATGGATAAGCTGGAGGAGCAGGAGACAGGGGAAGACAAGGTGGTGGATCACATGCTTTTGTCGGAGCTTTTAAAAGCGCTTAATGGGGAAGAGAGAAAGTTGATCTATCTGCGGTATTTTGCCGGCCGGACCCAGTCGGATGTGGGGAAAATCCTGGGAGTGTCGCAGGTCCAGGTATCAAGGATGGAGAAAAAAATCCTTGGGCGGCTGCGAGAAAAATTATAAATAAAAACAGCAAAAAGCATACCGGTGCATATTTTTCCGGAGATTATCCATACTAACACAAGAATCAGGAATTCTTTTATTTATTTTAGAAGAAGGAAGGTGCATAAGGATGGATGAGGCCAGAAAAAAGCTCAGGGTATGCTTAATTTGTGTAGTGGCGGCGGCAGTTATTGTGGGAGTTATTTATTATTTCGGAGATGTAAGGAATGCAGAGAATGTAAACGAAGGGACACTGGTAACGATATCAGAGAACGCCGGATGGAGGCATTTTTATGGCGGCAATGAATGAGACAGTGTATATAAAAGGTGATAAGAATGTGGAAGTGACGTCACCGGAAGTGTCTCTTGGGCAGGTCGTAAAAATTGAGTGCGGTAATCCGGAGATTGTCCCAAAACTGAAGGCGCTGAAGCTTCTGAAATTTGTTGATAATCCGAAGAAAGAGAAGAAAAAGGGAAGGAGCCGGACGGTAGTATCGGTTCTTAAGGTTATTGAGTGTATTCATGAGCAGTACCCCAATATCGAGGTGCAAAATATGGGAGAGAAGGACATGATTGTCACTTACGAGAACCAGCATACTCCGGGAGGAATGGTACATGCGGTGAAAGTGGTCTGCGTGGTGCTGATTACCTTTGTGGGGGCGGCATTTTCGATTATGGCATTTAATAATGACGTAGATACGACAAAACTGTTCGGCCAGATCTATGAGCTTCTTGCGGGTAGACCTTCCGACGGATTTACGATGTTGGAGCTGTCCTATTGTATCGGACTGGTTATAGGTATTCTTGTCTTTTTCAATCATTTCGGCAAGAAGCGGTTTTCCGTTGATCCCACGCCGATGGAAGTGGAAATGCGGCTCTATGAAAATGATATTGAAACGACACTGGTGGAAACCTATGGAAGAAGGGGGAAAGAGCTGGATGTGGGGACTACAGATTGTGCTGGCAGTCATAGGTCTTAGTGCAGGAATTACAGTGGCAGGAGGACTGTTTTCTTTTATCAGTGGCCTGGGGGTTATCTCTGATTTTGCAGACCGGACGCATACGGGGGAGCATATTTTATTATATGAGGATGCCACCGCCCTTGGAGGGATTCTGGGAAATATTTTTATTATTTATCAGATAGAGATTCCCTGTGCAGAAATTCTGCTCCCTGTATTTGGGATACTGGCGGGGATTTTTGTGGGCTGCTGGGCTATGGCGTTGGCAGAGATGCTGAATGTCTTTCCTATTTTTGTAAGAAGGGCAAAGCTGATCAGATGTATTCCGTGGGTAATACTGGGAATGGCACTTGGAAAAGGCATAGGAGCATTTCTTTTCTTTTTTCACCGCTGGTAGTATCAGTCCGGCAGTAGTTTATGAATTTGGAGGAAACACAATGAAACAGATGACAGAGAGTGAAAAACAAGCTTATCAGGAGTATGTAAAACAGAAGACTCCTATGCACAGCCTTCCGGCAAATATGGCAAAAGCCTTTGTCGTGGGAGGAATCATCTGTGTGATAGGGCAGGGAATCTTAAATTATTGTGAGAAGCTGGGACTTGATAAAGATACCGGCGGAGGATGGTGCTCGTTACTTCTGGTGCTGGGCAGTGTTCTGTTGACAGGATTAAATCTCTATCCGCGTATCGCCAAATGGGGAGGAGCGGGAGCGTTAGTGCCGATTACCGGATTTGCTAATTCGGTGGCTGCTCCGGCAATTGAGTATAAGAAAGAAGGCCAGGTCATGGGAATTGGCTGCAAGATATTCACAATTGCAGGTCCGGTTATTTTGTATGGGATTTTTACAAGCTGGATACTCGGGCTGATTTATTGGATTGCGTTGAAAGCGGGGATTGTAGGATGATGGAGAAGAAAAAAGGCGGACAAAGTATTGCATTTGACAGAGCACCTTATCTGATAGAGAGCGCCTCCGTCGTGGGAAAGAAGGAAGGCGAGGGACCGTTGGGAAAGTTTTTCGATATGGTAGAAGAAGACAATCTGTTTGGGGAAAATACCTGGGAAGAGGCAGAAAGTACCATGCAGAAGGAGGCATGTACACTGGCGCTTGGGAAAGCCCATGTGAAACCGGAAGAGGTAAGATTCCTCTTTGGCGGCGACCTTTTGCGTCAGGGAGTTGCCACATCGGCAGGGGTGGAGAGCCTGCAGATTCCGCTATTTGGGTTGTTTGGCGCCTGCTCCACTTCGGGGGAAGCGCTGGCACTGGCATCCATGTGTGTGGCGGCAGGATATGGGGAGTATATGCTGGCGGTGACATCCAGCCATTTCGGGAGCGCGGAAAAGGAATTCCGTTTTCCGTTGGGATATGCCAATCAAAGACCTCTGTCGGCACAGTGGACGGTGACGGGGAGCGGTGCTTTCCTTGTAGGAACTAGAAAAAGCCATGTGAGGATCAGTGGAGTGACTATTGGGAAAATCGTAGATTATGGACTGAAGGATTCTCAAAATATGGGCGCGTGTATGGCTCCTGCGGCAGCAGATACCATCCTTTGCAACATGGAAGATTTTGGAAGAAAACCGGAAGATTACAGTAGGATTATAACGGGAGATCTGGGGTATGTGGGACAGACGATCCTCTTCGATTTGATGCGCAAGAAGGGACTGGATATTATGAACAGCCATATGGACTGTGGAATGGCTATTTTTGACCAGCAGACGCAGGACACCCATGCCGGAGGAAGCGGCTGTGGCTGTGCTGCGACTACACTTGCGTCTTATATTCTTCCTAAAATCAGTAAAGGTGAGTGGAAAAGAGTATTATTTGTGCCGACCGGAGCGCTGATGTCTACGGTAAGTTACAATGAAGGAGCCAGTGTCCCGGGGATCGCGCATGGGATTGTGATAGAACATTGTTAATGCAGGAGGAAAATGATGGATTACGTAAATGCATTCTGGGTAGGAGGACTGATCTGTGCATTGGTACAGATCCTTCTGGACCGGACGAAGCTTATGCCGGGAAGGGTAATGGTACTGCTGGTGTGCAGCGGAGCGGTGTTTGGATTTTTGAATCTTTATCAGCCGCTTATAGAGTTTGCAGGCGCCGGAGCAAGCGTTCCTCTTCTTGGATTTGGCAATACCCTGTGGAAAGGGGTGAAAGAGGCGGTAGAATCGGATGGGTTTATCGGTATTTTTATGGGAGGGTTTACGGCCAGCGCAGTGGGAATATCGGCGGCGCTGGTATTCGGCTACCTGGCTTCCCTTGTTTTTGAGCCAAAAATGAAAAAATAAAAGAAGTAATTGTTTTCCGACTATAAAAATGCTATGATTAAAATGATGTGAAATAAAAGTAAAATATTGTCAAAAATAGGAGGAAAACGGTGGATTACGTGAATATTATTATCCCTTTTGTAGGGGGGCTGGGGATGTTTATTTACGGTATGCAGATTATGTCCCAGGGACTGGAGAATGCAGCCGGAAATAAAATGAAATCCATTTTGGAAGTCCTGACCAGAAATAAGCTGATGGGCGTGCTTCTCGGCGCTGCGATTACGGCGGTCATCCAGAGCTCATCTGCGACTACGGTTATGGTAGTAGGTTTTGTAAATGCCGGCATTATGAATCTCACACAGGCGATGGGAGTTATTATGGGAGCTAATATCGGTACGACTGTAACCGGATGGCTGGTATCAGCTGTGGAGTGGGCAGAATTTTTAAGCCCGGCAAGGCTGGCACCTATCGCGGTAATTGTCGGCGTGGTAATTATGCTTACAGGAAAGCGGAGGTCTGCAAGAGATATCGCCAGTATTATTATCGGCTTCGGACTGCTGTTTATCGGGATTACCAATATGTCTTCGGCGGTGGCGCCGCTGCAGGAATCAGAAGCTTTCAGCAGTATTTTTGTGAAGCTGGGGCATAATCCGCTTCTTGGTATTTTGGCGGGCGCATTGATTACGGCGATTATTCAGAGCTCCTCTGCGTCTGTGGGAATCCTGCAGAGCCTTGCGGCTGCAGGTTTGGTGCCGTTTAGCGCAGCAATCTATATTATTATGGGCCAAAATATCGGTACCTGTGTGACGGCAATGCTTTCCAGTATGGGAGCGAAGAAAAATGCCAAGACGGCAGCGCTTATGCACCTGCTGTTCAATATTATCGGAACGATTATTTTTAGCATATTTGCCATTTTGTTCTTTAAAGTCATTAATCCGGCGGCGGGAGTCGGCATGATCAATCAGACACAGATCAGTATGGCGCATACGGCATTTAATATCGGAACGACAGTGCTTCTTTTCCCGGTATCGAATCTTATTATTAAACTGGCAAAGAAGATTGGGCGTGTGGAGGAAGATGAATTTGATGAAGGCAAGGTTCAGCTTGATGAACGTATCATGGAAACACCTGTTATTGCGATTCAGTCTGTAGTGAATGAAGTTGCCCGCATGGGTGATATTGTTGCAAGATCACTGGAGGTGGCGAAGAAGGTTCTGTTTGTGGAGAGCTATGAAGATGTTGTCTTTTTGAAAGAAGAAGAGTCGAAGGTGGACAGGCTGAGTGCAGGAATTACCGAGTATGCGATTAAGCTTAGTTCCCTCCAGATTAGTGAGAAGGAACATCAGGATGTGGCGCACCTTTTGCAGACGGTGTCTGATATTGAACGGATCAGCGATTATTGTGAAAATATTTCGGAATTTGCCGAGAACCTGTATCAGAAGAAACTTAGATTTTCTAAAGTGGGAACAGAGCAGCTCAAAGAAATGCTGGATGTGTGTGCAGATAGTTATCAGTATGCTATAGAAGCTTTTAAAGAGAGAAGCAAAGAGAAGGCTCTTAAGGTTATTGAGAAAGAGACAAGAGCAGATGATTTGGAGATTACGCTGCGGAGCAAGCATATCAAGCGTCTTACCAATGGAGAGTGCAATACGGAAGCAGGGATTGTCTTCTTGGATACTTTGGTCTGTCTGGAACGTATTTCAGACCATGCAAGGAATATTGCAGAGGAAGTTATGGAGCAGATGGTATAGCCAGAGTGAAAGAAAGAGAATAAAGAGATATAAGGGACTGCCATGACAGAAGGAAAGAATTCTGCCATGGCAGTTTTTATTAATATTAATGAAAATTTAATAATTTATTCTATTAGTCCTTCGTTTTATTGTGTATGATTAGCATAGAGCAGTAAGGAGGGGATAGAATGCGGAGTGTGATTGAGGTAAAGAATCTGTATAAACTTTACCGCGTAGGTGATGAGGTGGTTCGGGCACTTGACGGTGTGGATTTTCAGATAAAGAAGGGAGAATTCTGCGCCATTGTCGGAACTTCCGGTTCCGGCAAATCTACTTTATTGAATATGCTTGCCGGTCTGGAACATCCCACCAAAGGAGAGATTATTATCAGCGGACAGCATATTGAGCGGCTGAATGAAGAGCAGCTTGTGAAATTCAGGCGGGAGCATGTGGGATTTATTTTTCAATCATTCCATTTGCTTGGGACTATGAATGCTGTGGAGAATGTGGCGCTGCCTTTAAGCTTTCGCGGGGTGCCAAAGAGCGTACGGCTGAAGAAAGCAGATAAGATGCTGGAACTGGTGAAGCTCGGGAAGCATAAGAAGCATTTGCCAAACCAGATGTCCGGCGGACAGCAGCAGCGTGTAGGCGTCGCCAGGGCGCTGGTGGTTGATCCGGATATTATCTTTGCTGATGAACCGACCGGGAATCTGGATTCCCATACGTCGGAAGAAGTGATGGAACTTATGCAGCAGGTGGTGAGGCGGCAGAAGATGACGCTGGTTATGGTGACCCACGATGCCCATCTTGCTACCTATGCCGACCGTGTTTTCCATATTATTGACGGTAAGATTGTGAAGATAGAAGATAACCGGAAGAACGGAAATGAAAAGAGGGAGGAAGAGAAGGATGATTAGTTTTAAGAAAGCAGCGGCAGGAATATTGAGTATTGCATTGCTGGCAGGGATGTTTCTGCCTGTAAACAGCCGGGCAGAAGGACAGGGACAAGAAGAAGCGGCGGTTGCAACCCGGAGTGTATCAGCGCTGTCCGTAGAGACGCCGGATAACGGAGTGCTTACTTATGAATACGGGACGGCGCAGGATTTTATCCTGCAGGTCACGAATCGAAGCAGTGAAGCCGTTGCCAATATCGTAATTGCGCCGAAGCTTAGGAATGGAACGGACGTCTGGCCTTTTAAGACGGAGTACCAGAGTTATAAAAGTGTGATTGATGCTTTGCAGCCGGGAGAGACGAAGGAGGTTTCTTTTAGCTTTACAGAGCGGGACGATATTGCGACGGGTACCTACAGCCTGTGTTTTCAGGTTACAGCGCAGTCTGCGGGCGGGGAGGAACTTCCGCCGGGTGAAGAATATTTCTTTGTAAATACGACGGCGAAGCCGGAAGATCCGGTTACGGATCCTGCTTTCGAGCCGCAGGAAGAGAGCGGAATGGAAGAAGAATTATTGGAGGCGTCAGCAGGCGGGTTCGCGAATGGAGACATATCCTACAGCGGCGGAGGCGGCGGAACATCTGCAGCGTCTGTCCCCAGAGTGATTGTGACAGGATTTTCCACCAATCCGGCAGAAGTAAAAGCCGGAAGTGACTTTGTACTTACGATTCATTTGAAAAATACTTCCAAAAGCACACGGGTAAGCAATATGCTTTTTGAACTGGCGGCGCCGACAGAGGGAAATGATGAACAGACATCTGCTCCGGCATTTCTTCCTACTTCAGGTTCTAATTCTATTTATCTGGATGGAATTCAGGCGGGAGGGACCGCGGATATTTCCATTCAGCTGAATGCAAAGGCAGATTTGGTACAGAAGCCATATGGAATTAATCTTAGTATGAAGTATGAGGACAGCAGCGCTTCCCAGGTGGAGGGAGAAGCCAGCATTTCTATTCCGATTAAACAGGAAGCAAGATTTGAGTTTAGCGAATTTGAGGTTACTCCGGAAATGATTGAGGTGGGCGAGGAAGGGAATGTTACCTGCAGCCTGTATAATCTGGGACGGATAAAATTATATAATGTGAAGGCTGTATTTGAAGGAAAAGGAATTAAGAAGGAAGAGGTATTTGTCGGCAATGTAGAACCCGGCGGAAGCGCTTCGATAGATGCGATGCTGGAAGGAACAGATGTGAATGCGGATACAGACAAGATTAAGATGACTTTGTCCTATGAAGACGAGTCGGGGAATGTCAAAACCGCAGAGCAGGAATTTCAGCTTATGGTTACGGAGGCTATGGAAGACAGCGGTGGTATGGTAATGATGCCGGATGAGCAGGAGAAAAGCTTTCCGGTCATTCCTCTGGTAATAGCTGCGCTGGTGCTCCTGGCAATTGTTGTAACGGTTGTAGTAAGAAAGAAAAAGAAAAAGCAGATATTGTCAGCGGAAGAGGAGGGGTTGCTGGATGAACTGGATGGACCTTCTGAGGATGAGTAGTGGGAATTTAAAGAGAAGAAAGCTTCGGACATTCCTTACGGTTCTTGGTGTAATTATCGGTACAACCTCCATTGTGGTTATGATTTCTCTGGGGCTTGGGATGCAGAAAGAGATTTATAAAGAAATAGAACAGTCCGGCGGGCTGAATACGATTACAGTAAGCGGCGTAAGCGCCGGAGACAGCATGATTTATTACGGAGACGGGGATTCCGAGGAATCTACGAAAAGGCTGACGGACAGCGTGGTGGATGAACTTGCTAAGCTTCCGCATGTGACCCTTGCTTATCCGCAGTATGATATGTCAGTTATTCTGCTTAAAGGACCTTACGAAGGATGGGCGCAGCTTACGGCGCTGACACCGGAGGGAATGCTGGCTCAGAATATAGAGCTGACACCGGGAGCGCGGCTTCCTGAGCCGGGAAGTAAGTTGGAATTATTGTATGGAAACGGCGTGATTACGCAGTTTACAGAGAAGGGGAGCCAGTTAGGATATTATGAGACAGGAGAAATTGCAGACATTGACCTGAGCAAAGATTCCCTGTTCTTAATCCTGGATCAGGAAGGATATTATGAAAGCCAGGAACAATCAGGGACTGCAATAGGTACGGACACAGAAGGAACCGGGGAAAATGACAGTACGCCGGTGAAGCCGGTGCAGAAGTATTCCGTCCTTTCCTGCGGCGTTACAGCCGGTGATTACGAAACTTATACGTCACAGTACTATAATGTGTATTGTGATCTGGATACTTTGAAGCAGGTACTGAAAAAAGAATTTTCCGGAAGAGCGATTCCGGGGCAGCCAACGACAAAATCAGGTAAGCCGTATAAAGATTTTACCTATTCGTCTATTCAGGTTAAAGTGGATGATATAGAAGAAGTAGAAGCAGTTTCGTCAGTAATTCGCTCTATGGGGTATAACACCAGTACAAATGTAGAATACATGGACTCCATGAAGAGCCAGCTGGCTATTATTCAGGCAGTGCTGGGAGGAATCGGAGCGATTTCCCTTCTGGTGGCAGCCATCGGGATTGCCAACACGATGATGATGTCCATCTATGAGAGGACGAAGGAAATCGGAGTCATCAAAGTACTTGGATGCAGTCTGAAGAATATTAAACAAATGTTCCTTATGGAAGCAGCATTTATCGGATTTATCGGCGGAGCCGCAGACTGTATCCTGAGTTATGGTTTGTCGGCAATCATTAATTTTGTCACAGGCCATGGGGAAGCAATGGGATTTACGGGAAATATCTCTTATATCCCTATATGGCTGGTTTTTGCGGCAATGGGATTCGCCGTATTTGTTGGCATGGCGGCGGGATATTTCCCGGCATTGCGGGCCATGAAATTAAGTCCTCTTGCGGCAATCAGGAACGAATAGAAAAGCGGGTGGGAAGCTTGACAATTTATCCATTATTGCAATATACTTAGAAAATAAAAAAGAAATGGATAATCAAAGGAGACTTTGCCATGTTTCGTTTATGGGGAAAAGAATTTAAAGATAATAAGTTAATCCGTGATACGGTGGTCTGCGACGATACAGATGATACCCGGACACATAAAATCTTCCATGCACTGGAGCAGATCTGTAATGAGTTTGATTTAAGTAATCCCATTTGGCTTGACAATACTATTGTGGAATTCCAGAAGCATGCGAAAGCAAGGTTCTATCAGGACAACTTTGTAGACTCCATTGATTTTGATTATCTGGAAATCCATGTAATTGAAGAATGATTTGGCTAAAACCAGCACCGTAAAGGCGCTGGTTTTTTGCCGATGTTTTTTATGGGAGCAGTCCCTGGATTAGAATTACAACAATAAGGATTGGCAGGACAAACAGAAAATACCATTTCATCCAATTGGTAATTTTAATTCCTTTTCCTGTGTTGGCTTCTTTCTGATATTTTTCAAAGCCCCATCCCCATTTGGTAACGCAGAACATAAGGTAAATCAGAGAGCCTATCGGCAGGAGCAGATTGCTTACAAGAAAGTCCTCGCTGTCTAATACGTCGCGCCCGCCGATGAGATGTAAATCGCTCCAGAGATTGTAGCCAAGGACGCAGGGAAGACTTGCAATCAGGATTACGATACAGTTGATTACGGCGGCTTTTTTTCTGCTCCAGCCGAAGTTATCCATGCAGGAAGACATAATATTTTCAAATACGGCAATGACCGTTGAAAAGCTGGCAAAGGTCATAAATAGGAAGAAAAGGCTGCCCCAGATACGTCCGCCCGTCATATTCACGAATACATTCGGAAGCGTAACGAAGATAAGACTTGGTCCGGCATTGACTTCTACGCCGTAGCTAAAGCATGCAGGGAAAATAATAAGTCCTGCGCTGATTGCCACGAAGGTGTCCAGTGCGCAGATGCGGATGCCTTCACTTGTTAAGGTATGTTCTTTGTCCATGTAACTTCCGAAAATTTCCATTGCGGCAACCCCAAGACTTAGTGTAAAAAAGGACTGGTTCATTGCTGCGGCGACTACATTCCCGAATCCGACGCGCTGGACGGTCTCCATATTGGGAATCAGATAGAAGCTTAAGCCTTCCCGGGCGCCTGACAAGGTAATGCTGTGGATGGCCAACACAACAATGAGGATTAAGAGGGCACTCATCATGCCTTTGCTGATCCTTTCCAGACCATTTTGAAGCCCGCGGCTACACACAAGGAATCCGGCAAGAACGACCACGGCCATCCAAATTCCCATTTCCAGAGGGTTGGACAGGAGTGTGGTGAATACAGAGCCACTGCTCTCGGCGTTCATGCCCTGGTGAAAAGTCCCGGCGGCGAACTTGAAGAAGTAGGATACCATCCAGCCGGAAACGGTAGTATAGTACATCATCAGCAAGTAGCATCCGAGAATTGCGAACCAGCCGTGGATATGCCATTTGGTTCCCGGCTGCTCCAGCGCTTTGTAGCCAGAGACTGCGCTTTTTCTGCTTGCCCTTCCGACAGCCAGCTCCATGGTAAGTACGGGAAGTCCCATGGTGATTAAGAAAATGATATATAAAAGTACGAACCATCCGCCACCGTTTTCTCCCACCACATAAGGAAAGCGCCAGACATTGCCGATTCCGATGGCGCAGCCCGCACTTACCAGTAAAAATCCTAATCTTGATTTAAAGGATTCGCGTTCCATAATAAAAATTCCTCCCATTCTCTTTATAGTAACAATACTTATTTTAGAAGTAAAAATGGTAGTTGACAATGGGGCAATACAAATAATAAAATAAGAATAACTTATACTATGGAGGGTGTAATGAACCAGAATCAACTAAAATATTTTGTGGCGGCTGCAGAAACAAGAAGCTTTTCAAAGGCCGCAGAGGAATTTTTTATTTCTCAGGCTGCGATTACCCAGCAAATAAAGTTTCTGGAGTCAGAACTTGAGGTGCAGTTGTTTGACCGGAGTACAAGGCCTGTAACGCTGACAGCGGCGGGCCGTACTTTTTTCGTAGAAGCGAAGGCAATTCTGGAGCGGATGAGCCGTTCGCGTAATCTGGTCCGGGATACGGCGGCAGGAATGTCAGGAACGCTTCGAATAGGGTATCTGCGGGGATATGAAAGAAGCAGCCTGTCATCCGGAGTACAAAAGTTCCATTACAGGAATCCCAATGTGCTGGTAACCTTTTACCGGTGTTCCAGTGACATTCTGGCATCGGGAATTCTTCAAGGCGATTATGATATCATTTTTACCTGGGATAGCACGAATTTAAAGCAGAATGTAAATATAGCCTACAAACTGATAGAACGGGCGAGACTTGTCGTTGCGTTGTATAGTCGGCATCCTCTGGCGCAGAGACATGCAATTGATCGGAAGGAACTGTCTGGAGAAAGTATAATTTTTATGTCTCCCAGTGAGACGGATGATTCCTATGGGGACGCTTATTTTATGAATTTATACTACGAGGCAGGTTTCAAACCGAATATCCTGGCAAGAACCGCAGATACGGAAAGCGTCCTGATGATGGTAGCTGCGGAAGAAGGCATCTCTATTCTGCCGGATTATTGCACAACAAAATTATACCATGCGGAGAATCTGGCGTTTGTGCCGCTTAAGGGAGAGTGGGAGAAGGAAGAGATTATTGCAGTCTGGAAGAAAGAAAACAGGAATCCGGCACTTAGGCGTTTCGTAGAGACACTTGGGCAGGAGATGAGCGGAGATATAGCAGAAAAAATTATAGATTAGCACAAAGTAATAAGCTGCGGTATATACCGCAGCTTAGAAAAGAGGATAAAGAGAAAAAATCTATACTAAAAATAACTTAATGTCTTTGGACGAAGCTGACGAAAATCCAGACTCATCTGTCGTAAATCATCGGCAGCCTCTTTGTTTGTATGAATTTAGTATATAATGGAAATGTGACGAATCTGTGTCATCTATCTGAAGAAAACGTGAAAATATCATTAGAAAGTTCTAAAGTTTCTTAAGAAGATATGATTTGGCAATCCAGAGAAAAGATGATATGATGGAGAAGAAAAAAGATGCTCAGAGAGTCGGATGTTTAGAAAAAAGGAGTAGAGAAAAATGATGAGAAAAAGATTATTAGCGATGCTTCTGGTTCTGGTTCTGTCTTTTTGCCAGGCGGCAGTGGTATTTGCTTCTGAAGTACCGCAGCAGAAAGCGGGGCTGGAGACGGAAGAAGAATCAGGGGGAGAATTATCGGTGTTGGAAATCGGAGATTATCTCAGGCAAGGGCAGACAGAAGAGATTGTAGAAAAGCTGGAGATGCCCATTGTGTCATCAACACAGTTTTTTTACTCGAGCGCTGCACATGCAAAAGATGGGCTGCGTGTCGAATGGTATGACGATGGAGCAGCACGGCAGATTTCAGTTTTGTGTGAGGATAACAAAACGGTCAGCATAGATGGGATTCGCTGCGGAATGGATAAGGAGCAGGTGCGGCGTATTTTGAAAGCTGCAGGTTACCTGCCTCCGCAGTTAACAGGAGGCGGAGAGACAGGCGCATCATATGAGGAATATTGTGATAGCCGTCCGGATTTCTTTTTTGTCCTGGATTTATACTACGATGCAGACGGAATTCTGGAAGGGTTCTATTGGAATAATTATTCCCAGGGGGATATCCTTCGCGAGCCACTTTCTGATGTAACCCGTTCAGATTGGTTTTGCGGGGCGGTTACCTATGTTTATAACAACTGGCTCATGACAGGGTTGGGTGATTTTGTTTTTGGACCAGGTGAACCTCTGGCGAGGGCGCAGTTTGCGGTGATTATACACAGGATGGAGAACAGTCCGCAGACAGAATATTTTTCTGCCTTTCCGGACGTAGAGGATGAGCAGTGGTACACAGAAGCCATTCTATGGGCAAATAAAAATAAAATCGTAACCGGGTATGCAAATGGGAGGTTTGGTCCGGCGGATCTGATTACCAGGGAACAGATGGCGGTGATGATGTACCGATATGCGAAGACAAAAGGATATGATACGCAGGCAAGGGCAGAGTTGTCTGGGTACAACGATGTTTCCCTTGTCAGCGCTTTTGCAAAAGAAGCAATGGAATGGTGCGTAGCGGAAGGGATTATTTCCGGCAAGGATTATGGGACAAGGCTGGATCCGCAGGCAAATGCGGCAAGAGCAGAATGTGCGGCAATTATAGCGCGGTTTGTAAAGAAATATTCAGAAACGGAGATTCCTGAAAAATTGGACTATGAGAAGATATATGGTCCGCTAGTGGATATGTGTGCGAACAGTTATGGAGAATATGCGAAATATAATACCTATTTTCTGTATGATATCAACCATGACGGAGTGAAAGAGCTACTGCTGCAGGAAGGAACCTGTGAAGCGGATTATCTGTATTATATCTATACGATAGAAAAGGGAAGAAGCATCTGTCTCGGGTATACCGGAGGCGGGTGGACCATGTTCTATAAGGATGAAAGTGGAGGAAAAGAAGATTATATTCTGCGTTTGAGCGCCCATATGGGATATGAAAGGATAGAAAAGGTATGGATAGATTCCTTTGAGGTGAAGTATCAGGTTCTGTCTGAATCGGAAACGGAAGGCGAGTACTATTCCAATCCTTATCCGCTGGAAGCACATTATGTGACAGATAAAACCGGACTTCGGTAGTTGGGAGTATATTTTATGAAGAAATTATTAGACCGTATTTTTATAGAAGGTCTGAGCGGAATGGCTCAGGGGCTTTTTGCTACGTTGATTATTGGGACGATTATCCAGCAGATTGGCTTGCTTGTGGGCGGCAGCCGGGGCGATATGATTTATGTGCTGGGGAAGGTGGCAGCATCCCTGACAGGGGCAGGCATTGGCATCGGTGTTGCAGCTAAGTTTAAAGAGAGCCATTTGGTTATTGTCTCGGCGGCTACCGCCGGAATGGTGGGTGCTTTTGCAAGCAAGCTGCTGGCAGGAGAAGTGCTGGCGGAAGGAAGTATGGTGTACGCAGGACCGGGAGAACCGCTGGGAGCATTCATTGCAGCTTATGTGGGGATTGAACTGGGACATCTGGTGGCGGGAAAGACAAAGCTGGATATTCTGCTGACCCCGTTAGTAACGATTGGTACAGGCTCTGCTGTGGGACTTCTGCTTGGACCGCCGATTTCCAGATTCATGGCAGGACTGGGCGGAATCATTAACTGGGGGACAGAACAGCAGCCCTTCTTAATGGGAATCGTAGTTTCTGTGGTGATGGGAATGGTACTGACCCTTCCCATCAGTTCAGCAGCCCTTGGCATTATCCTGAATCTTTCTGGTCTTGCAGCCGGGGCGGCGACCATAGGCTGCTGCTGCAATATGGTAGGATTTGCGGTGGCAAGCTACAGAGAGAATAAGATGGGAGGACTTCTGGCACAGGGAATCGGAACCTCTATGCTGCAGGTGCCTAATATTGTGAAGAAGCCGGTTATCTGGCTGCCGGAGATCCTTTCCAGTGCCATTTTGGGGCCGGTAGGGACGATGCTGTTTCATATGACCAGCAATGCCACCGGTTCCGGTATGGGGACGGCAGGACTGGTAGGACAGATTATGACATGGGAGACTATGATTCAGACAGAACCCGCACAGATGGTTCTGATTAAAATTCTTGTTATTCAGATTATTCTTCCGGCGGTTGTGACACTGGCGATTTCTGAATATATGAGGAAAAAGAAATGGATTAAGCCCGGAGATATGAAACTTGATTTGTAAGAGAAGAATCCTACAATATGAAACCGGATATTACAAAAGAAAAGAGGAAGAGTATATGTTGGGTACAGGATTGATACATGTGTATTACGGAGATGGAAAAGGAAAGACGACCGCTGCGGTAGGACAGGCGGTTCGTGCGGCAGGAGCGGGGCTGCGGGTACTGTTTTTTCAGTTTATGAAGGATAATACCTCCAATGAGCGGCAGATTTTGGAGAAGATACCGAATGTTACCTGTCTTCCGGGAAAACGGCACATGAAATTTTACAATCAGATGAATAAGGAAGAAAAAGCAGAGTACAGACGTTATAATACGAAAGCATTAGATGAGATTGGAAAATTCTGCGTTAATTTCGATCTGCTTGTTCTGGACGAGGCGGTGTGTGCGGCAGATCTGGAATTGTTAAGTGAGAAGAAATTAATTGATTTTCTGCGGCACAAGCCGCGTGGACTGGAAGTAATTATGACAGGACATCATGTGTCAGATGCTATCTTTAACGAGGCGGATTATGTTACCGAGATGACGAAGGTGAAACATCCTTATGATAAGGGCAGGACAGCGCGGGAAGGGATTGAATTCTAATTCTTAAATAAATATGAACTCCATGGTAGTTCCCTGTCATTTATGGTATACTGAATAAGTAAGCGATGAGCTTATGATATACAAAGTGTTGGGGGAGAACCATATGAAACTTGCTCTTAAAAACTACGAGGATGTAGACAGCTGGAAGACGATTATGTTCCTGTATACATCTGCGGTTAAAGAAGTAAATACGAAGCTGGAGATACTGAACGACGAGTTCCAGCATGTGCATCAGTATAATCCAATTGAACATATTAAGACAAGGATTAAGACGCCGGAAAGTATTGTAAAGAAATTAAAACGCAACGGGCATGAGACGTCCATTGAGAATATGGTAAAATATGTCAATGACATTGCGGGAGTACGGTTAATCTGTTCTTTTACATCTGATATCTATAAGCTTGCAGAGATGATAGGGAATCAGAGTGATTTGAAAGTCTTATCAATTAAAGACTACATAAAGAATCCCAAGGAAAGCGGTTATAAGAGTTATCACATGCTGGTTTCCGTCCCTATTTTTTTATCTGACAGCGTGGTGGATACAAAGGTAGAGATACAGATCCGGACCATTGCCATGGATTTCTGGGCGAGTCTGGAGCACAAGATTTATTACAAATTTGAAGGGAATGCACCGGAATATATCAGCCGGGAGCTGCAGGAATGTGCGGAGATGGTATCGACGCTGGATGAGAAGATGTTGTCTTTGAATGAAGCAATTCTTGCCTGCCTGGATGAAGAAGAGGAAAGCGGATGTTAGACGGGCAGACAAAACAGGAGGGAAAACTTATAAGGTTTCCCTCCTGTTTTTGTTGCCCTTTTTGGACAGTGCTTATTCAAATACAGGATAAGTTGTTACAAATCTTGTGATGATTGTAGAAGCCTGTGCACGTACAGCGCTTCCCTGTGGGTCAAGTTTACCATTATTTCCTGTGATGATTTCATTTGCAACAACCCATTCCATAGCATCCTTTGCAAAAGCAGTTACACTGGATGCATCCGGGAATGTACTCAGATCGTCAGATGCCGTAACATCCCACTTCTTATAATTTGCATAACGGTACATAATCGTAGCCATCTGCTCACGGGTGATCGGGTCGCTTGGCCCGAACAGACCGGTGTTCGTGTAACCTGTGATAATCTTATTCTGGTTTGCCCAGATAACAGCGTCTTTGTACCAGTCTTCACCGGCATCCGGGAAAGTAGGTTCTGTAGTATTTACCTTTGGTGAACCTTCCATACGGTACAGGATCAGTGCGAACTGTGCACGTGCAAGATCCTCGGTTGGCGCGAAGGTATTTTTATCTTTACCGGTCATCAGCTCCGTGAAGTAAGTAAATTCTACGTAGTTATAATACCAGTCAGCTCCGTGAACATCTGTAAATGGAAGGCTGACAAATGCATCGCTGACGGTCTTATTTCCTGCTCCGCCTGTGATGATGAAGATATTGTTTGTATCAAATCCCAGATCTTTTAAGATGGAGATAGCCGTCTTAGCACATCTGTTGCCGCTGAAGCAAGTAATATAAATTGGAGAGTCTGCATCTAAGTTTGAGGAAGCCCATTCAGCGAAAGCGATCTGAAGGTCTGCGTTCTCCACATCCTTTAAGTTACAGTTGATTGCTCCCGGAAGATGTCCTTCTGTGTAAGAATCTGCATCTCTTACGTCGATATACTGGATATAGTCTTCGCTATCCAGATCGTCGACTGCTTTCTGCGCCTCTACATATTTCCAGTCAATTTTCTCATCGTATCTGTTGGTAGTAAGAGCACCTTCGATTTTTTCCAGAGCAGCAGCTCCGCCTGTAATTGTGAAGATTCTGTCTTCGGCAATTCCTGCAGCGAGAAGGTTTCTGGTAGCTCTCTGCGCGCCTCTCTGGCCGCTGTTGCATACGATGTAGATTGGTTTGGTGTCCCCTTCACCCATGAATGTAGCCTTTGCATAATCTACCAGTCCGGCATCCAGGGATTCATCATCTAATGGGAACTGCGGGCACCAGAGGGAGTTCGCAATACGTCCGGCTGTGTAGTTTTCAAAAAGACGTACATCCAGAATGTATGCGGTATCTTCTTTTGATGCAGTCAACGCTGCCTCAGGAGTTACAAATTGGTATTCCGGCTCATCGGTAACGAATGCGCCGCTGAGTGTTGCATCGGAAGCGCCGCCGCGGATGATATAAGCCTTGTCGGTATCATAGCCCAGATCCTTCAGGATAGAGATAGCGGTCTTCGCGCAACGGTTGCCGCTGTAGCAGGTAATGTAAATCGGCTGGTCGGCATCCAGGTTTTCGGGAACCCATGCGGCAAAAGCATTCTGAAGAGCAGCATCTGCCGGAGTTCCAAGGGAACAGTTAAGAGCGCCTTTTAAGTGGCCTTTTGCAAAATCAGCCTCACTTCTGACGTCAATAATCTGGATTTCGTCATTATCTACTGCTGCAATGGCGTCTGCAGGTTCTACGTATTTCCAGTCAATAGCATCGTTGTGTCTTTCTGTGGTAAGAGCGCCTTCGATTTCTTTCAGAGCAGCAGCGCCCCCTGTGATTGTGAAAATCCTTGCTTCATCAATCCCTGCTGCAAGAAGGTTTGCAGTAGCTCTCTGCGCGCCTCTCTGGCCGCTGTTGCATACGATGTAGATTGGTTTGGTGTCCCCTTCACCCATGAATGTAGCCTTTGCATAATCTGCCAGTTTAGCATCCAGTGATTCGTCATCTAACGGGAACTGTGGGCACCAGAGAGAATTTGTAATCCGGCCTGCCGTATAGTTCTCGAAAAGACGCACGTCCAGGATGTATGCGCTGCCGTCAGCAGCAGCTTTTACTGCGTCTGCCGGTGTGACAAAATTATAAGTTGCTTCCGCCTCTTCTGCTGAGGCAATTGGGTCTTCCTCTGCAGCAAATACAAGGCTTGCGTTAGAAAATACCATTGTACCTGCAAGAAGAAGAGCTAATAGTTTCTTTTTCATAAAAAACCTCCTTAGTATTATTATAGATTAATGGTAAACTACCACCTTTATTATAGTATTAATTGGATAAATCTGCTAATAGATTATATTGATAAATGATAAATATAATAGATAACTCCTATAAATGTAAGCTGGAAATGAAGGGAAACTGTTTTTACGCAGATTTAACATTCCGACGGTTTCAGATTTAACATTCCTCCTATATGATGGCAACTGTGAAGAAAATACAAATCTGAAAACAAAAGGAGATTATAATTATGAAATTGAAAAAGTTTATTGCAGTATTAGGAGTGGCAGCAATGATGACAGGTCTTCTGGCCGGCTGTGGAAATAGTGCAGATGAAGGAAATGCAGATGGAGGAAGCGAGGCGGCTGCAGAATGGGATTCCGCCAATGATATTACCATTGTTTCCAGAGAAGATGGTTCCGGAACAAGAGGCGCCTTTATTGAGCTTTTTGGAATTGAAGAAGAAGTCGAGGGCGAAAAGGTAGATATGACAACGGAGGAAGCACAGATTACAAATAGTACTTCTGTAATGCTTACTACAGTAGCAGGTGACGAATACGCAATCGGCTATGTATCTCTCGGCTCTCTGGATGATAGTGTAAAGGCTCTGAAGATTGACGGGGCAGAGGCAACTGCCGAGAATGTAAAGAGTGGTACATATAAAGTGTCCAGACCATTTAATATTGCAACCAAAGAAGGGGCAGATAATGAAGTAGCAAATGATTTTATTACTTTCATTATGAGTACAGAAGGACAGCAGGTTGTGGAAGAAAACGGATATATTCCGCTGGACGGAACACAGGCATATGAAGGAACAGCTCCTTTCGGTAAAGCAGTGGTAGGTGGTTCTTCTTCTGTATCACCGGTAATGGAGAAATTAATTGAGGCTTATAAAGAAGTGAATCCAAATGCAGAAATTGAGCTTCAGACAACAGATTCAACCACTGGTATGGAATCTACAATCAATGGAAGTTATGATATTGGTATGGCGTCCCGTGAATTAAAAGATACAGAATTGTCAGAAGGACTGACAGGCCAGGTCATTGCAACAGATGGTATTGCGGTTATCGTAAACAATGACAGTACTGTAGATGAACTGAGCAGTGAACAGGTGAAATCCATTTATACAGGTGAAGCCGTAACATGGGCAGATGTAGTGGAGTAGTAACGAAATCATCTTTAAAGAGGGAATAGAATCAATGAAATCAAAAGCATGGACAGAAAGCTTCATGCGGGGAGTGTTCTTCATTGCCGCCTGCGCTTCGGTGCTGGCGGTAGCTCTCATTTGTGTATTCTTATTTGCAAATGGGATCCCTGCCATGAAGGAAATCGGATTTGGAGAATTTTTGAGTGGGAAAATGTGGAAACCCAACAATAAGATATTCGGGATTTTTCCTATGATAATCGGAAGCTTGTATGTGACTGCCGGGGCAATCCTCTTTGGGGTGCCGGTTGGAATCCTGACTTCCGTGTTTATGGCAAAATATTGTCCAAAACGTATTTATAAACCATTAAAGGCAGCGACAGAACTTCTGGCGGGGATTCCGTCTGTTGTATATGGCTTCTTTGGATTAGTGGTGCTGGTACCGGCGATACGAAGCGTTGGAAGGATACTTTGGCAGATGGGGCTTATAAAGTCACCCGGAAATGGAAATAGTATGCTGACAGCGTCACTTCTTCTGGCTATGATGATCCTGCCTACCATCATTGGTGTAACGGAATCAGCAATCCGGGCGGTCCCGGAGCATTATTATGAAGGTGCCCTGGCATTGGGTGCAACCCATGAAAGAAGTATTTTCCGGGTTGTAATCCCGGCAGCGAAGAGTGGTGTGATTGCAGGGATTGTTCTGGGCATCGGGCGTGCGATCGGTGAAACGATGGCAGTTATCATGGTGGCGGGCAATCAGGCGAGAATGCCAGCCGGAATCCTGAAAGGAGTCCGGACGCTGACAGCAAACATCGTTATTGAGATGGGATATGCTACGGATTTACACAGAGAGGCGCTGATAGCGACAGGCGTGGTATTGTTTGTATTTATTTTGATTTTTAATTTCAGTGTGGCATTGTTGAACAGGAGGGGCGGACGTGAATAAAGAGACATTTAGACAAAAGATGAAATCCTATGCCCTGCATCCGGGTTCATTGCTTATGATGCTTCTTGTGATGCTTTCAGCGGTTATTACCTTTGCAGTTTTGCTTTTTTTGATTGTATATATATTGGTACACGGTATTCCGTACCTGAAGCCGTCTTTGTTTTCTTTTACTTATACTTCTGAGAATGCATCTTTAATGCCGGCGCTGATTAATACTGTTATTATGACGCTGCTTTCCTTGCTTATCGCAGTTCCGCTGGGAATTTTTGCGGCAATTTTTCTGGTAGAATATGCGGGAAGAGGCAATAAGTTTGTTGAGGTTATCCGTCTTACAACAGAGACACTGTCAGGAATTCCTTCTATTGTATATGGGTTGTTCGGTATGCTGTTTTTTGTTACTACATGTGGATGGGGGTTTTCGCTTCTGGCAGGAGCGTTTACCCTTTCTATCATGATTTTACCTCTTATCATGCGTACAACAGAGGAAGCGTTGAAATCTGTTCCTGATTCCTACAGAGAAGGAAGTTTTGGGCTTGGAGCCGGGAAGTTAAGAACGGTGTTCCGTATCGTGCTCCCATCGGCCGTGCCGGGAATTCTTGCGGGAATTATTCTGGCGATCGGAAGAATTGTGGGAGAGACGGCTGCGTTGATTTATACAGCAGGAACGGTGGCAGATGTGCCGTCAAGCGTCATGGGTTCCGGAAGGACGTTGGCAGTCCATATGTATAATCTTGCGAGTGAAGGACTCTATATGGATCAGGCGTATGCAACTTCGGTGGTGTTGCTGATTCTGGTGGTTGGAATCAATACGCTTTCCAGTGTAGTGGCAAAGAAGTTTACCAAGGCATAACCGTCTTAAATCTAAGAAAGGAAAACGAACATACAGATATGGGAAAACTAAGTATTAAAAATCTGAATTTATATTATGATGATTTTAAAGCCTTGAAAGATGTGAATCTGGAGATTGAGGCAAATAAAATCACAGCATTTATCGGACCCTCCGGCTGTGGGAAATCTACGCTGCTAAAGTCCATCAACCGTATGAACGATTTGGTAGAGGGATGCAGGATTGAAGGAGATATTCTGTTGGATGGACAGAATGTTTTTAAAGATATAGATGTGAATTTGCTGAGAAAGCGGGTAGGGATGGTGTTTCAGAAGCCGAATCCATTTCCTATGAGCATCTATGATAATATTGCATTTGGACCAAGAACCCATGGAATTCATTCCAAATCAAAACTGGATGAGATTGTGGAGAAATCTTTGCGTGATGCGGCTATTTGGGAAGAATGCAAGGATCGTCTGAAGAAAAGCGCACTTGGGATGTCCGGTGGACAGCAGCAAAGACTTTGTATTGCGAGAGCGCTGGCAGTCCAGCCGGAAGTGCTTTTAATGGATGAGCCGACGTCAGCGCTGGATCCGATCTCTACTTCCAAGATTGAAGACCTTGCGATGGAATTAAAAAAGGATTATACTATTGTCATGGTAACCCACAATATGCAGCAGGCAGTCCGAGTTTCCGATAATACGGCATTTTTCCTGTTGGGTGAAGTGGTAGAATATAACGATACGGAAAAGTTATTCTCCATTCCGGCGGATAAGAGAACAGAAGACTATATTACAGGGAGGTTTGGATAGAATGCGTAATAAATTTGATATGCAGCTGGAACTTTTGAATGAACAGCTTACCCATATGGGTGAATTGTGTGAGGTTGCCATTAACCGTGCGGTGAATGCACTGCAGGAAGGCAGTATGCAGCAGGCGTATGATGTGATAGAGGCAGATGAGGAAATCGATCATATAGAAAAAGATATTGAAAGACTTTGCCTGAGATTGCTTCTGCAGCAGCAGCCGGTGGCAAGAGATCTCCGGCAGATTTCTGCGGCGCTTAAGATGATTACCGATATGGAGCGTATCGGAGACCAGGCGTCGGATATTGCGGAAATTATTCTGACAGCGGGAGAATCTGAAGCAGTAAATGTAAAGAAGATTGGCGATATGGCTTCTGCGTCCGCCAGGATGGTGAGAGACAGTGTGTCTGCTTATGTAGAGAAGAATCTGGAGCTTGCCAGGAAGGTGATGGAAGCAGACGATATTGTAGATGAGCTGTTTGAAAATGTAAAGGAAGAAGTTATGCAGATGATTGTAGCAGGAAATAATGCGGGCAAAGCGATTGACCTGATTATGATTGCGAAATATCTGGAACGTATTGGAGATCATGCGACCAATATCGCAGAGTGGGTGGAATTTTCTATTACGGGAATCCACAAGGGACAGAAGAATGTTTAAGAGGAGAATCCGGCATGATATATTGTGTAGAAGATGACAGCAACATTCGGGAACTGGTAGTCTATACATTAGAGACCACGGGCTATAAGGCCCGTGGCTTTGAAGATGGAAAAGCATTCCTTGAGGCTTTGGCGCTTGAGACGCCAGAGCTTGTTTTGATGGATATTATGCTGCCGGGCGAGGACGGGATGGCGCTTCTTAAGCGCTTGAAGGCTTCTGCTAAAACCCAGGACATTCCGGTTATTATGATGACGGCGAAAGGTTCAGAATATGACAAGGTACTGGGACTTGATTCCGGAGCGGATGATTATGTGACGAAGCCATTTGGCATGATGGAGCTTATTTCCAGAATCAAGGCGGTTTTAAGACGTACAGAAAAGAATGCTATGAAAATAGAAGATAAGATTGTGTTGAACGGTCTGACGATAGATGTAAAGAAACATGAGGTGACGGTAGAGGGAGAGCCGGTAAGCCTTACATTGAAGGAGTTTGAACTTCTGAGAAGAATGATGAAGAATCTGGGGATTGTGCTGACGAGAGATCAGCTCCTGGAAGATATCTGGGGATATGATTTTGACGGAGAAACGCGGACGGTGGACGTGCATGTCCGTACCCTCAGGCAGAAGCTTGGAAAAGCAGGCGAACTGATTGAGACAGTACGCGGCGTGGGCTATAAGATGAGGGAGCAGGCATGAGACAGAAGATACAGCGGAGTATGGTGATTGTGATTGCAATTACGTTAGGGATCACGTATGTGCTGCTTACGGCAATCATTTACAGCAGAACGGTAAGACTGATGGAAGCAGAAATCAGGCAGGAAGCAGATTACATCTGCAAGGCAGTCGAAATATCCGGGCCGGGGTATCTGAAACAGTTGGATCTGGTACAGGAGAGTACCCGGATTACCTGGGTGGATGAAGAAGGAAATGTCCTGTATGATTCGGTAGATGAAGAAGGAAGGCTTGAGAATCATGCATCCAGACCGGAGGTGAAGAGAGCCTTTGAAGAAGGCAGCGGCCAGGATATCCGGAAATCGGATACGGTAGGTCAGAATATGTTCTATTATGCCAAGAAACTTTCGGACGGGACGGTGCTGCGTGTATCGAAGACGATTGATACAGTGGTTAGTTCGGCAATCCAGATTCTGCCGATTATGGCTGCTTTGGCAGTTCTGATGCTGATACTTGCGTGGATTCTGTCTAAGTGGCAGGTAGGGAGGCTGATTCGTCCGATTAATCAATTGGATCTGGAGCATCCGCTGAAGAATGAGATATATGGCGAACTAACGCCGCTGCTTGAGAGAATTGACCGGCAGAATCAGGAGAAGGATGCCGTTGCAAATATGAGGAAAGAATTTACGGCAAATGTATCCCATGAGCTGAAGACACCGCTGACTTCTATTTCAGGTTATGCAGAAATTATGATGAATGGTCTGGTAAGGCCGGAGGATATGGAAGGATTTTCCAGAAGAATTTACAATGAAGCAAGCCGGCTGATTGTATTGATTGAAGATATTATTAAGCTTTCACGGCTGGATGAAGGAAAAGTAGAGTTGGAGAAAGAAGAAGTCAATCTATACCGGCTGACAAGAGAAATTGTGCGCCGTCTTGCACCTCAGGCCGCTGCCAGAAATATTCAAAAAGAGGTGATGGGAGAAGAAGTCCTGTATCATGGAATCCGGCAGGTTTTGGATGAGATGATTTATAATATTTGTGAAAATGCAATCAAATATAATAAAGTGGGCGGCAAGGTATCCGTGTGGGTGGGAAGTACCCTGAAAGGGAAGAAGATTATCGTAAGCGATACGGGAATCGGAATTCCGGAAGACCAGCAGGAACGTATTTTTGAAAGGTTTTACCGGGTGGATAAAAGCCATTCAAAGGAAAGCGGAGGAACCGGGCTTGGACTTTCTATTGTGAAGCATGGTGCAATGCTTCACAATGCGTCCATTCATGTAGAGAGTGAACTGAATAAAGGAACGAAGATGGAGCT
>ERZ1673736.422-NODE-422-length-67898-cov-7.401501_pt1 | contig 67898 bp, 65 predicted proteins | sample MGYA00580212_ERZ1673736 | MGnify/ENA primary metagenome ERZ1673736 (study PRJEB41218, sample SAMN15661752) | gut metagenome | host: Homo sapiens | place: Canada: London | collected 2015-08-20/2019-03-30 | study: EMG produced TPA metagenomics assembly of...
GCGCAAGGAGATATATTACGCGTCCGTTGCCCCGCCGTCAAGAACTTTTTTCGAGTTTCTCGGACTTTTTTTCCCGGCGCCTCCCGGCGCCGGGGGGCCGCGGGGCCCCGCCGCCGCCCTCCCCTTCTCCCGCGGAGAAGGCAGCCCGAGCATGTTACCCGCTTCCGGCCCCGGGCGCAAGGGGGCATTTTCGAAAAGCTCGGAAAAGCTCGCTCAGAACGGCCCGGGGCGAGAGGGCGTGCGGCGCGAGGAGGGCGCATCCCCGTGCCGGCGGCACGCTCCAGAAGGCGTGCGGGCGCCGTCTGGCCGACGATGCCGCGACCGTCCTGTTTTGGGCCGGGACGATCGCCCTCATTCCCTCATATACAGCAAAGCGGGACGACCGATGGTCGCCCCGCCTTCCGAATTATGGTTGACGCTACACGTTACCGCAAGCCGCAGCTTACATCATGCCGCCCATGCCACCGCCGGCACCGGCCATAGCCGCCAGAGCCGCCGGATCCGGATCCTTCGGGATCTCGTTGATGGTGGCCTCGGTGATGAGGATGAGAGCCGCGACGGAGGCCGCAGACTGCAGAGCCGTGCGGGTGACCTTCACCGGGTCGTTGACGCCCATCTCGATCATGTTGCCGTACTCGCCGTTGGCGCAGTTCAGGCCTTCGCCCGTAGCCATGCCCTTGACGCGCTCGACTACGACGCTGCCCTCGAAGCCGGCGTTCTGCGCGATAGCGCGCATCGGAGCTTCGAGCGCCTTGCGGATGATGGCGACGCCGACCTCTTCGTCCTTGTCGGCCGCTTCCACCTTGTCGAGCGCGGGCAGAGCGCCCACCAGAGCCACGCCGCCGCCGGCGACGATGCCCTCTTCGACCGCCGCGCGGGTCGCCTGCAGGGCGTCCTCGATGCGGGACTTCTTCTCCTTGAGCTCGGACTCGGTCGCAGCGCCCACCTTGAGCACCGCCACGCCGCCGGACAGCTTCGCCAGGCGCTCCTGGAGCTTCTCGCGGTCGAAGTCGGAGTCGACGCGCTCGAGCTCGGCCTTGATCTGGCCGATGCGATCGTCGATGGCCTTCTTGTCGCCGGCGCCGTCCACGATGAGGGCGGAGTCCTTCGTGACCTTGACCGTCTTGGCATGGCCCAGCATGTCGATGCGGGCGTCGGCCATGGTCATGCCGAAGTCCTTGTCGATGACCTGCGCGCCCGTGACGGCGGCGATGTCCTCGAGGATGCGCTTGCGGCGATCGCCGAAGCCGGGAGCCTTGATGGCGACGCAGTTGAACGTGCCGCGCAGCTTGTTCAGCAGGATGGTGGCCAGCGCTTCGCCCTCGACGTCCTCGGCAACGATGAACAGCGGACGACCGGACTTCATGATCTCCTCCAGCAGGGGCACCATGTCCTGGATGTTGGTGACCTTCTGGTCGGTGAGGAGGATGTAGGGATCGCTGAGGACGGCCTCCATCTTCTCCATGTCGGTGGCCATGTACGGCGAGATGTAGCCGCGCTCGTACTGCATGCCCTCGACGATGTCCATGTCGATGCCGAACGTCTGGCTCTCCTCGACGGAGATGGCGCCGTCCTTGCCCACGGCATCCATGGCCTCGGCGATCTTCTCGCCGATCTCGGCGTCGCCGGCGGAAATGGTGCCGACGTTCGCGATCTGCTCCTTGGTGGAGACGGGGGTGGCGTCGGCCTTGATGGCCTCGACCACAGCGTCGGTGGCCTTCTGGATGCCGCGACGGATGCCCAGGGCATCGGCGCCGGCGGTCACGTTGCGCAGGCCCTCGGACACGATGACGTCAGCCAGCAGCGTGGCCGTCGTGGTGCCGTCGCCGGCGACGTCGTTCGTCTTCACGGCCACTTCGCGAACCAGCTGGGCGCCCATGTTCTCGATGGGGTCCTCGAGCTCGACTTCCTTGGCCACGGTTACGCCGTCGTTCGTGATCAGCGGAGCACCGTAGGACTTCTCCAGCGCCACGTAACGGCCCTTCGGCCCGAGCGTCACCTTGACGGCGTCGGCCAGCTTGTTGACGCCGGCAGCAAGCGCGCTGCGCGCGTCGGCTTCGAACTTAATCTCTTTAGCCATATTGCTCATATCCTTTCAACCTGACGGCTTTTCGTGGCGGCCTCCTAGCCGCTCAGAACCCGGGAGCTTTCGCACACGGCCAATAAGGCCGCTTAGCTCAAGCACCCGGAACCTTCGTGGCTATGAGCCTCACCACGAAAACCCTGCTATTACCAACGTTGAATCAACCGGCGCCTTTTATGCAAACACAGCGTAGAGGTCGTCACCGCGGAGGATCAGCACGTCCTCGCCTTCGACGTTGATCTCGGTGCCGCCGAACTTGCCGTACACGACCTTGTCGCCGACCTTCACGGGAACGGGAACGAGGTTGCCGTCCTTGTCGAGCTTGCCCTCGCCCACGGCCAGAACGGTACCGCTCTGGGGCTTTTCCTTCGCCTCCGTCGCGAGGAACAGACCCGAAGCGGTGGTCTCCTCAGCCTCGTCCTGCTTGACGATAACGCGATCACCCAGAGGTTTCAAATTCATAACGTTGCCTTCCTTTCGTCCGACGTATGCACGAACCCGTTTGTCGCATGTTCGCTATTTAACCACTCAGCAGTGGTGACTGCTAGCACTCATCGGTAACGAGTGCTAAACACTGCGTTATCATAGCATCATCAACACTGAATGCAAGGGCATTCAAAGAAATCTGAGCGCTCGTGACTGAGATTTTGCGCAATCGTCAAACGATCATCACAATTTACTCGAGTCGCCATTTGGCATGCGGCATCAGTTCGCTTGCCACCGAACGGCTACCGGATGCCTGGCCTCACGAGGCCGCCTTCGTAGGCTCGGACAACGAGCTGGGCGCGGTCGTGGGCATCGAGTTTCGCCATGATACGGGCCAGGTGCGTTTTCACCGTGGCGGGCGAGATGAACAGCTCGGAACCTATTTCGTCATTCGTGAAACCTCGCGCAACCAGGGCGAGGATCTCGCGCTCGCGGTCGGTAAGAGTGCGTAGACCGGCCGCAACGGCTGCAGCACCGCCGAGCGAAGCCGGCCGTGCAGCGACGAACGTCTCTATAAGGCGGCGCGTGATAGAGGGCTCGATGAGCGCATCGCCCTGGGCGACGACGCGCACCGCGGAAGCGATCTCGTCGGGCTCGGCATCTTTGAGCAAAAAGCCGCTGGCCCCGGCGGCCAAAGCATCGTACACGTATTCGTCCAGATCGAACGTCGTGAGGATGAGCACATGCACGTTTTCAAGCGCGGCATCGTCGCGAATGGCGCGCGTGGCCTCGATGCCGTTCATACGCGGCATCCGAATGTCCATGAGCACCACGTCGGGATGCAGCCGCGACGCCAGTTCCACCGCTTCATGGCCATCGCGCGCCTCGCCTACCACGTCGATGCCGTCGTACGACATCAGTATGAGCTTGAAACCGCTGCGGACGAGATCTTGATCGTCCGCCACCAGCACCCGCACGCGCTCTTCCACTTACGCCTCCGCTCCCTTCATCGGCAAGCAGGCAACCACGCGGAAGCCGCCGCCGGCTCGATCGCCCGCCGAAAACGTGCCGCCCAACAGGTGCACGCGCTCGGCCATGCCGGCAATGCCGTGCCCCTCTCCGTCGACAGCCTGGGGCAGCGCGCCCGATGCGGCCGCGAACGCCGAGAGCCCGCACCCGATGCCATCGTCTTCCACCACCAAGCGCGCCCGTCCGTCCTCGACGGCCAGGCGGATGAGCGCCTTGCGCGCACCAGCATGGCGCACGATGTTCGTAGCAGCCTCGCGGGCGATGCCGAACAGCGCCATGTCCACGTGGGCCGGCACGTCCGCACGGCAGTAGGCGGCCGCGTCGAGCGTGGTTTCGATTCCGGCGTTTCCGAGGTAGGCACGCAAATCGTCCAACCGCTCGGTGCCGGACGTCGGCGACGTTTCGGCCGCATCGTCGCCGCAGCGCAGCACGCCGATCATGCTGCGAATGTCGTCGAGCGCGCCTTTCGCGGTGACGCGCACGGCGGAGATAGCCTCCTTCGCCGCGGCGGGATCGCGATCGATCATGCGCTCGGCAGCCGCCGCCTGAATGCTGACCGCCGACAGCGAATGCGCCGTGATGTCGTGGACTTCGCGCGCGATGCGCACGCGCTCCTCCTCCACACGCCGAGCCGCCTCTTCCTCGCGGGTGCGCTCGGCTTCGGCAGCGCGATCCTCGGTGGCCTTTACGTAGGCGCGATGCGTTCGATACGCATAGCCAGCCAAGCCGGCGGCCACCGCGAGCACAATATTCTGGAAACGCGTGAACAGCACCATGTTGGCCGTGGCGGCATGGGCATCGGTGAACAGAAGGCCGGCCACTGCTAGAAGTACCGCCGCGACCGTCTCGGCACGACCGCGCTCGCTGGCGATGGTGTACAGGGCGACCACCGGGCCCACGATGGTGAGCGAGAACCCGTTGAACGCGTTCTGCAAACCCAGAAACGACACGAGGCAGAACAGGAACACGGGCCACGGGAACCTACGGCGCACGACGAGCGGCAACGTGGTGACCGCCAGCGCTACGAACACCTGCACGTTAGGCACCACGTTCACCATGCCGAGATACTGGCGCAGCGCCAGATCGGGAATCACGATGGACGAAGCGGCCAACATGAGCTGCACGCAGCCGAACAGGAACGCCGCTGCCGTTACCGCGACATCGAACCCCCAATCCTTGGGACCCATCGGTCGGTTGTTCATCAGAAAGGTATCCATGACCCCATACTACGCGACCCGCCCGAGGCGCGCCATACCCCAGCCGATGTATGTTCGCCCGATGGCGACCTTTCAACGCTCCAGAAGGTCAAGCAGTTCCTGGCGCGTGTGCACGTCGAGCTTGGAATAGATGTTGCGCACATGGCTGCGCACCGTGTTCTCGGTGACGAACAGCGCGTCGGCGATGTACGCCTTCGTCCTGCCACGTGCAAGGTAGACGAGGATCTCGGCCTCACGCTCGGTCAAGCCCCCTTCCCGGGCGACGCTTGCACAGCACGCGTCAAGCGTCGAGTCGATCTCGGGCACCGAAACCGAATCGGTTCCAACCGCGCTCTCGTTCGGCGCATCGGCAGAAGCCTCTTCGGCGCGTCGTCGCTTGCGGTCGCGCGAGAAGAACACGAGCGCCATGCACAGAGCATACAGCACCACGACGATGATCACGAGATAGCGCATCGTATGCTCGGCCTCGTCGCCCGGACCGCCGCCGGCGACCCCGGCCGCGTACCCCGACAACAGCGCCACGGCCAGGCATACGCGCGCGACGCCCATAGCCACGCCCATCAGCACGTAGGGCGATACCTTGCGCGTCTGTGCCGCCTCGGCGATAAGATAGGTGATGAGCAGCGCGACGAAGTAGTAGCTGCCGAGCAACAGCATGGAGAACACCAGGTTGTAGCGCTCGCTGAGAAACGGCAGGAACACCAGCATGGCCGCGAGCACGGGCATGACCACACGCGATACCGTGGACACCTTGGGGATGCGATGCGCAACGAACACGATGAAGCAGAACACGACGATTGCGCCCACAATGGCCGCAGCCGACACGGCTCCCGAGCCCTCGAAATCGATGGATCCCGCCAGCATGAAGCTGTTGAGCAACCCGATGACGGCTTCCAGCACGAAAAACGCCACCAGCGAGTCGCCCAACTCCAAAAACGCATCGCGATACGCGCCCCAACGAGCCCGCAAGGAAGTTTTCGAAGAAAGCGCTTCGGTAGGTTCGGCGGATACCGTTTCGGCGATCGACCGTTCGTTATGCGTTTCCACCTCGCAGGAAGCGGCCTGCAACCGACGGCGCACGAACCACGCGCACAGACCCGAGACGAGCAGCAAAACGCAGCTCGAACGCATCTGGACGTCTCCGGGCAACGGAGATAGCACCGAGGAAACCACCACGTTCAGCAACATGCCGAGCGCAATCTGCACCACGATGGAGCTGGGCCGGCTCGCCGAGAGCACCTCGATCCAGAACAGCGACAGCATGACGCTGCCCGCACCGTACAGCAAGCCGGGAACCAGCAGCGCTAGATCAGGCGGCAGCGACAAGATCACGCCCAGCAACGCAGCGAGGTTCCCCGCCAACAACAATGCCGTCGGCAGCACGTATGGCATGGTGTTCGCCTTGAGGCGCCCCGTCCAGGCAAGGGTGACAGCGACGGCCGAGCACACGATGATGGAACATGCCACCACCACGTTGAAGAACAGATCGGGCACGAACATGAAGGGCGCCTTCACGAACGCGTATGCGGAGAGGTAGACGTTCGAATTCACGCCGCGATACAATCCGAAACCCAAAATGACCACGGCTGAGTATACAGCGGGATGAGCCCACGCGCGCGACGGCTGCTTTTGTCTGTTCCCTCCCGTTTCCCTCATAGGGGCATCATACCGGAAACGTCGGAAGCGCACGAAGCAAACATGCAGGATTCCGGCCTTCCACAGCAATTTAGTCCGAAACGGACGGTGACGATTCCCCAGATCGAACGTAGGGTGAACCAGTCGTCGCTCAACCGCGACGCAAAGGAGCCATCATGCGACAACAGGGAGGAACAGTATGGAATCAGCAATGAATCGCCGCAATTTCCTGAAGGCAGCCATCGCCTCGGGTGCGGTTATCGCCGCAGGCGGCGCACTGGCAGGATGCTCGCCGAACGGCGGCTCGACCGGCGGATCCGGCGAGGCCGAACAGGTGGTTGGCACCGCCCCCGTCTCGTTCAGCGAAGAAACCGACGTTCTCATTCTGGGCACGGGCATCGCCGGCATGTCGGCAGCCATGGATCCGGTCGAAGCCGGCCATAAAGTGATGCTCGTGGACAAGCTCGACCGCGTGGGCGGAGAGAGCTTCATCGCTTGCGGCGTCATGAACGTCGTTGGATCAAAAATGCAAAAAGACGCCGGCATCGAGGGCGACCCCGAGCAAATGTGGGAGAAGTTCCTGCCCGTGCTCGAGAAAAAGGGCGAGACCGACGACATGGACTACAAGCACAACGTCTACGTCTACCAAACCGAATGGGCGAACCGCGTGGCCGCAGACTACGGTTCGGTGTTCCAGCCCATCACCGACTACATGAACACGGGCGCGCCCACATCCATGCTGTTGCCCGGCAACGGCATCGGCGACATGCAGGCGGTGCTGACGCCGCTGCAGAAGGGCTTGGAGCAGAAAGGCGCCACGTACAAGCTGAACCTGCGCGCCACGAACTTCATCGTGGACGGAGAGGGAGCGCCCATCGGCGTGCGCTTCAACGACGAGAAGAACAACAAGACCGTCGATATCCGCGCAAAGAAGATCATCGTGGCCACGGGCGGTTTCTCCTGCAACCAGGAGATGGTTTCCACGTACTTGCCCAGCCAGGCTCGCTTGGGGCCGCTGACCGTGAACTCCATGGGCGAAGGCCACCAGCTGTGCAAGGCCATCGGCGGCGTGTACACCCACATGGACATGGAAGCGAACCGCATGAGCGACCTCGCTCAGGTGACGGTGTGGGGCTACTTCTCGCCGCAGGTCCAGGTAACCCCGCAGGGCCGCCGCTTCATCAAGGAGGACCAGAGCCACGACTCGCCCGACAAGGCCGTCGAGCTGGGCTTGGGCTTCTGGTGGACCATCTTCGACGATCAGGCCATCAACAGCAGCCAGAAATGGAACGTCGAGATGAACATGAAGAGCAACGCCGACCGCCTCGTGGGCCCGTGCAACTCGCTCGATGAGCTGGCGGCAGCGATGGATGTTCCGGCCGACACACTGAAGGCCACGTTCGAGACCTACGACGCCATGGTGGCCGCAGGCGAGGACACCGAGTTCGGCAAGAAGCTGTTCCTGCAGTCGCTTTCCGCACCGTATTACGCGATGAAGCACTTCCCGTACCGCTACAAGACGCACGGCGGCATGAAGATCACGACCGACAGCCAGTTGACGGACAAGGACGGCAATCCCATCCCCAACGTCTACTGCGCCGGTTCGACCGTGGCCGATAGCGGCAGCGACCTCTCTCCGAACGCGGGCAGCGGCCTCATCTCCGGCAAAGCCGTAGTCGAAGCGCTGAAGGCGTAAAGCATCCTGTCCCCTCCCTCAACGCCGGAAGGCTCCCGCTCCGGGAGCCTTCCGGCGCATTCTCTACCGATCTAGATATTCCAACACGGCATTCGCCGCCTCGCGGCCGCTGTTCACTTGATGGCCGAACGCGACGCCCGGCATGTTGACGGTGTACACGTTGCGGTACAGCATATTGCCGTCGTTGCCGATGGCATAGAGACCCTCGATAGGGTTGCGGCGCCCGTCCAGCACGCGATGCCGCCCGTCGGTGGTGATGCCGCCAACCGAGAAGAAGTAGTTGTACGACAGTTTTGCCAGGTAGAACGGAGGCGTCTCGATGGGCACCATGAGGCCGGCCGCCTTGCCGAAGTCGCTGTCAGCCCCCTCTCCGCACAGTTCATTGTAGCGATCGACCGCAGCCTTGAGCGCATCGGCGTCGAGGTTGAATCTTCCGGCGAGATCGGCCAAGGAATCGCTCTGGTAGATGCTGCCTCCGCCGTTAGCCTTGATCGCGTCGTAGAAGGCTTTCTTCGCATCGTCGTTTTTACCGAAAAACCGATCGAAGATGGCCTGGTCGAAAACCACGTAATTCCCCTTGTTGCCCTTACCCGGAAGGCACTGCAACGCGAGGTTGTCGTTCGCGAGGTCCTCGCGCGTGTAGCGCCGGCACGCCTCGTTCACCCACAGCACGGGGCCGCCCGAGGCGATGCCGAAATAGCCGTAGAGCGGGTTTTCAGCCGCATCGTGGAAGTCGATGGGAGGAAAAGCCTCGATAGCGTACAGGATGGACTGAGCCGAATCGGCCATGAAGCTGCATGCGCCGTTGTCCATGGCTATGCGATAGCCGTCTCCTGCAGCGTTCGGCGAGCCCACGATGCGCATGCCATCGGTGTTCCAACCCTGCTCGGCGACGATCTCCTCGTTGCCGCCGAAGCCGCCGGTTGCGAGCACCACCGCCTTCGCGCTGTACCGCACCACGCCCTCACCTCCGTCTGCGTAGGCGCCGATCACCCTGCCGTTCTTCATGACGAGGCCGTTCACTGCGGTTTTGAGATGCAGCTGCACGCTCAGCTCTTCGAGCCGCGCCTTCATCGGCTCAACGTATCCCACAGCCGCCTTTCCGTCTTTGAACCAGTGGAACGTGGGAAATAGGCCGACGCGATAGTCGTCCACCTTGCCGGAGTACATGACGCCCTGCTCTATGCACCAGGTGATGTTGTCGGCCGACTTGCTCACAAAATCGAGCCATACATCGCCGTTTTGGCGATGCTGTCCGCGCGAGAGCTCGGCTTCCATTATCTCGGCTGGCTGCATGTCGATGCCTTGCTCCAGCTGCAACGTGGAATTGACAGCGAACATGCCCTCGACGAAGTTCGCATTGCCGCCCACCTGGTTGCTCTTGTCCACAAGAATGAGATTCGTTCCGTTAAGAGCCGCCTGCACGGCGCACGCCAAGCCGCTGCCGCCTGCACCCACGATAAGCAGATCGGCATCGTAGGTCTTGTCCACCTTGCTTGGCGCCTTGCTGACGGGCACCGCGCCCCCGTTCGCACCAGAACCGGTTCCGCCGGCGCCGCCGGGGCCGGCGTCTTGCGGCGGCGCGCAGGCGTTCAGGCCGCCCACCATCGCCGCAGCTCCGGTAACGCACGCGCCCGTCAGGAACGCGCGACGGGATATGCCCGCACCACGTTCATCCTCGCTTTCCCCGAACATAGAAGTCCTTCCATCCGCGTCTACGGCCTCTCAAGCAGCACGGATGCGCGCCGCATGCGGCTTTAGTAGGTATGGGGACATTCTGTCATGAGTCTATAGAGACGCGGTATCCGCCGCTTTGCACCTTGGCAACTCGTCGGCAACGCAAAGCGATACCCTGGGACATTAGTCAAAACGAGACAGAGGGACAGGGCTAACGTCTCTTTAGTCAGAAGCTTGCTTCGCAGCATCTTCGTCGTCGAGTGCGGCGGCGACCGCTTTGCCCGCCAGCATGCCGAACGCGCCGTTCGACGCGAGGCCTCCGATGCTTGACGCAGCTGCCGCACCGCAACAGTAGACGTTGGGAATGACGGCGCCGACGACGCTGAGCACCTGACCGGACTGATTTGTTTTCACGCCGCCGTTGGATCTGTACCGCTGCGGCAGCTGTTTAAGCGCGTAGTAGGGGCCTTCCAACTCCTCCAAGAACAACGTGCGCCCGAAATCGCCGTCCTTGCCGTCTTTCACGAAGCCGTTGTAGCGGTCGAACGTGGCGTTCAGCACGTCCGGCGAAACGCCCATGCCCTCGGCAAGCTCGTCCAGGTCGTCGAACGGCCCGATAAGACGCTTTGCGTTCTTGCTGGCCACTTCCGCAACGCTGCGCGATTGGCTGCTCTCGGTCAGCTGCTTTCCGAACACCGTCCACCAGTAGCCGCGCTCCTCCGAGAAGCAGGCGCCCGCCGCAGCGTTCGCATCGTCCTCGCGCGCGAAACGCTTCCCCAGCGCATCCACGATGACCGTGGGGCCGAACAAGCCCCAGGCGGTCGCCTGCGGCAAGCTGCCGGTAAGCGGCGCAGCCTTGTCCATGTTCACCAGCTGGCCGCCCAAAAGCGCGCACAGCTGCTGACCCTCGCCCATGGAGGCGACGGTGTAGCACCCCACGCGCTCATAATCGGGCGTATGCTCATGCACGAGCGGCTGGCTGCTGGCGAACCCGCCTGTCGCGACAACGATGCGCCGAGCCCGCACGTCGAGCACCGATGCGCCCGACCCTGCATAGAAACGCATCCCGCACGCCGCGCCGTCCTCATCCAAAATGAACGCGACCGCCCGATGGCCCGTAGAAAACGTAGCGCCTTTCGCCGTGAGGGCGTCTCGCAGCGGCATCATAATGCTCTGCATGTCACCGAGGCCGTTCTTGGGCAGCATGATAGCCGCATTCACCTTGCCGTCCACGAAGGTTTTCGGATCGGCGAACTGCGCCCCGTAATCGGATGCCAGGCGATTCGCCCACTCGGTGGCCGCGAAGAACAGGGTCTTTGCGAAATCAAGATCATCGTCGCCTGCAGCGCTCAACTCCTTTTTGCGCGCCCCCCATGCCTCGTCAACCGTCGCATTCACGCCCGCATCCTGCTGCGCAGTCGTGCCGGCGATGCGCATAACGCCGTTCGACTCGTAGCTTTCGCCACCCAACAGATCAAGTTTCTCGACCACCATAACGGAGCGCTTCGCCTCGAGCGGATCCATGGCGGCAGACAACCCCGCTACCCCGCTGCCCACGATCAACACATCCACGTCAGCATCGAAGGCGATGGGCGGCTGCCCCATTACGCTTGATTGACCAGCGGTTTCGTTGGCTTTGTTCGTCGCCGCCAGAGGATTGTCCGGCAGCTTTCCCGCCTCACATGCGCCGAGGGTTCCGCCCACGGCCAATACCGCAGCGGACAAGCCTGCAAGTTTGAAGAACGAACGACGCTCCACGACGGACGACCTCCTTTGCGACGGAAACGGAAACGAACGGCCTCAGAGTATAGTGACGCGAAAACGTTTTGTCGTGAGGCGCCGACATGCCGTCACGCAATCTGCGCAATGGAGACTGCGAAACGAGCCCAGCGTGCCAAGGGAGGTGCCAAGGGGACGCTACTCGTAGAACGTGGCGTCGGGGCACGGGGGCTCCAAAGCTCGCTTGAATGCGGTCGCGCGCACCGTTCGCAGCACGCGCTCAACGTCGGCCGCATCGAACCCTTCGGACACCAGCGCTGCGGCATCCAAGCCGCGATCCACATGCGCTTTCAACAATCGATCGAGCGTCGGGTAATCGATGCCCATGCTCTTCTCGTCTTCCTGGTCGGGTGAGAGCTCGGCGCTGGGCGGCTTTACGAACACATGCTCGGGAATAGGCGGAACCTCGCCGGCGATCTCCGCTTGTCGATTACGCCAGCGGGCGACGGCGAACACGTCGGTTTTGTACAGGCCGCCGATAGGAGCGAACGCGCCGGCCGTGTCGCCGTACAGCGTGGAATACCCCATCATGGCCTCGCTCTTGTTGCCCGTGTTCACCAGCATCCAGCCGTATGCGTTCGACAACGCCATGAGGCACACCATGCGGCAGCGCGCTTGCGTGTTCTCGGCCGCCAGACCCGAGAGCTTGCCGCCGCACGCCTCGGCAAGCGCGGCCTCGAACGCCCGATACGGCTCCGCGATGGAGACGGTGCGCGTCCGGATTCCGAGGTTGCGAGCCAGATCGAGCGCATCGTCCACCGAGTGGTCGGTGGAGTACGGGCCCGGCATGAGCACGCCGTGCACGCGATCCGCGCCCAGCGCGTCCGCGCACATCACGGCGACCAAACTCGAGTCCATGCCGCCCGACAACCCGATGACGACGTCGGAGAACCCAGCGTCGTCCATGAAGCCTTTGAGCGCGTTCACGCAGAGACGATACCGTTCGCTATTCTCCACGACTCCCTCTTCCTCCATCATCATCTCGCAGATCCACCAATGTCAGCGAGAAGCGCCAAGGTGCCCGAGATCGCCCCGTTTCGCCAGCTGCGCCGCGCGAAGCGCAAGTCCCTTTAGGGAAGCGTGCTTTCGCACGTGAGGGAAAGCGGAAAAGGGACGAGATCGGGCGCATTGGCGCTTCGCAGCGTCGACTTCGTTCCGACGGCTGACAAGCCGTCGGAACTAAACGGCGCGAATGCGGTTCGCCAGCCACTCGGCCCAGGAGTCCACGCCGTCGCCTTTCGTGGCGGCGATGGGGAAGATGGGGGCTTGCGGGTTGAGCTGCGTGACCGCCGCCTCGAAGGCCTCGCGGTCGAAGTTGAACACGGGCATGGTGTCCACCTTGTTAAGCACCACGGCCTCGGCGACCTGGAACACGCCGGGGTACTTGAGCGGCTTGTCGTCGCCCTCAGGCACCGACAAGATCATCACCTTGGCGTTCTCGCCCAAATCGAAGTCGGTGGGGCACACGAGGTTGCCCACGTTTTCCACGATGATGAGGTCGAGGCGCTCGAGGTCCAGCACGTCCACCGCGCGCTTGATCATGGCGCTTTCCAGGTGGCACGCTCCACCCGTGTTGATTTGCACGGCGGCGATGCCCTGCGCCTTGATCTTCTCGGCATCCACGCTGCTGGCGATGTCGCCCTCGATAACGGCGATGTTGAACTCGTCGCGCAGCGCGTCGATGGTGGCCAGGATGGTGGACGTCTTACCCGAACCGGGGCTGGCAAGCAGGTCGAGCACGAACACGTGGTTCTCGGCGAAACGCTCGCGCAGTTCGGAGGCGATCGCATCGTTCTTCTGGAGGATAGGCTGCTTCAGATCGATTTGCATGGTTAGTCCTCGTTCTCCTCGTCATCGTCGGGAATGTCCACTTCGATGCTGTCGATTTGCAGTTCGCGACCGGCGATGAGCTCGGTGGCGAAGCTGCCGCATTCCGGGCACAGCATATGGAAACGATCGTGCTCGTATTCGGCACCGCATTCCAAGCAGCGGCTTTTCGGCTTCACCATGGTGATTTGAAGCTCGGCGTCTTCGCAAAGCGTGCCTTCCGACAGAGCCTCGAACGCGAACATGAGCGCGTCTTCGATGGCCTCGGTCATCTCTCCAACCGACAGGCTCACCTTCAGCACGCGCGTCGCACCGGCCTGTTGCGCCGATGTCGTCACCGCATCCATCACGCCCGTCATGATTCCCAATTCGTGCATGGCGCTCCTTCGTGCCCGTTCCGCCTCTATCGTTCATGCTTATAGTAGCCCAAGAGTTATTCGCGCGTAGGTATCGATGCGTCAACGGCGCGAATGACTCCTAGAAAAAGCAAAAAGGCCCGTCGATCTCGACGGGCCTTCACCATCAGAATAAGGCTACTTCGATTTCTTGGCCTTCTTGATGCCGAGCTCGGCAGCGCGTTCCTCCGCCTCTTCCGCGTCAAGCTCCTCGTTCTGCTTCTTGATGCGGTTTCGCAGGACGACGCGGGCGATGAGCAAGCTGCCTTCGTACAGCACCAGCAACGCCGCGAACATGAGCAGCATGGTGATCGGCGAAGCGTCCGGCGTGGCCATGGCCGAGACGACCATGAGCACGACATACACCGTGCGCCAGCTGCCGCGCAGCTTCTTGTACGGGACGATGTCGAAGATGACGAGGTAGAACACGATGAGCGGCAGCTCGAACGCAAAGCCGAAGCCCAGCTCGAACTTGATGATCATGTCGATATAGGTCGACGCTCGCGGCACCACTTCGCCCAGACCTGCAGCCTGATCCGTCAGCCACTGAAACGCGGGATCGAGAATAATGAGATAGCAGAAGATCGTGCCGAATATAAACAAGCTCACGGCCGCGGCAAACGTGGGAACGAACCACTTGCGCTCGCTCGGCTTGAGCGCCGGCAGAAAGAACGCAAGAATCTGCCATAGGATAACGGGAGAACAAGCAACGACCGAGGTCCAGATCGATATCTTGAAACGAGTCGCAAACGCCTCGAACGGATCGAGCACGATCGTGCCCGCCAACAAACCATCGGTACCCTCCGGCAGATACGGAGAAATCGGCTGAAGCAAGAACTGGCTGATAATAGGCGTTGCCATGTAGAACACGACCACGGCGATGGCAAGGCAAGCGATGATGCGCACCAGGCGCATGCGGAGCTCGCCCAGGTGATCGAATAGGGGCATTCGTGCCGGTCCGACGGGCATGGCTTACTCCCCCTTCTCGTTCTTGTTGGCCTTGGCGGCCGCTTCGGCGGCTGCCTTCCTGTTCGCCGCGCGCGTTGCAGCGGCCTTCTTCGCCGCGGCAGAGCGTGCGGCAGCCTTCTCGGCATCGGTCTTGGCCGTAGGCTTCGCAGCGCTCTTGGAAGCGGCGGCGGCTTTCGCAGCCGTCGGCTTGGTAGCCGGCTTCTTAGCGGCGGGTTTCGTGCCGTACAGCTCGTCGGGCGACGGCTTCGGCTTCGCGGCGGTCGACTCAGGCTTGGCGGCCGGCTTCGCAGTCTCCGCAGCCTTCGGCTCTTCCGGCTTGGCGAACGATCCGTCGGGCTTGGCCACCGGCTTGGCAGCAGCGGCGGTCGCCGTAGCGGCTGCGGCCGTCGTCGCAGTCGTTTCGGCAGCACCGGCCTTCTCGGCTTCGGCGGCCTTCTTGGCTGCGCGCTCCTTGTCGTAGCGAGCCTTGCGCTCGGAGAAGCTCTCGGTCTTCTCCTCCTTGTCGTCTTTGCCGATCTCGCCGACCTTCGACAGCGCCTCCAGCGGGTTCTTGAACGGCTCATCGGACGTAGGGTCGTAGACCTCCGTCTTGAGCACCTTGTTCATTTCTTCCTGTGCGCTTCTGAACTTGTTGATAGCCTTGCCCAGCGTCTTAGCCATAGCAGGCAGCTTGTCGGGTCCGAAGATCAAAAACCCGAACAGCAGAATGAGGAATAGCTCGAATCCACCTATACCAAACAAAGCAAACCCCTTTGTGCGGTTACTCTACTCTCGACTCCGCGCCCCGTGCGCGGCAACGATTCATAGTATCACAAACACTCCCCGTCGACCCGAACGAGATAGCTCTACAGAAAAAGCATGACGGATTCTCACACGGGAAACGCGAAGGGCGTCCGCAAGCGGGAGACGCTGCGAACGCCCTTCGTCATCGGGCGGAAGCTAGGAGCCGTTCCCCAGGAAGGCGAGGGCTACGGTGGGGATGCCCAACGCCAGCACGAGGATGACGCACACGACGATGGTGAATATCTTCTTCGTGCGCGCGGCTGCCTCGCGACGCTCCTTTTCCTTGCGCTCTCGCTCCTGAGCAGCGCGGATGCGCTCGCTTTTCTGCTGTGCCGTTAACTTCTGGTTCGTTCCCATAGATTACAACCTCAACTTACCGCGGATTTCGATGATGCGGGCGATGTTCCTGGCAACCTCGACGCCCACGTTCCATTTGTTCTTCTCGTACAGCGCGGTGCCGTTCACCATGGTCATGAGGATGTCGGCGCCGCTGCAGGTGTTGACCACGGCCGAAACCGGATCGGTGGTGGGCGTCTGATGCGAGCCGGACAGGTCGACCGCGATGATGTCGGCCAGCTTGCCTATTTCCAGGGAGCCGATCTTGTCGTCCAGCTTGAGCGCGCGAGCGCCGCCGATGGTGGCCATCTCCAGCATGGTGGCCGAATCCAGGAACTCGCCCACGTTCACCGCGCGCTGCACCAGCATGCCGATGCGCATCTCGGTGAGCATGTCGGTGGAGTCGGTTGCGGCCGGCGAGTCGGTTCCGAGCCCCAAGCGCAGACCTGCGCGCATGAACTCGTTGATGGGAGCCACGCCCATGCCCAGCTGCGCGTTGCAGCGCGGGCACACGGCCACGGCTACATCGTATTCTTTCAGCTTCTGCACGTCTTTGTCGTCCACATGCACGCAGTGGATGGCCAGCACGTTGTCGGACTCGAACGCGCCCCAGTTCAGCGCGTAGCGCACGGGCGTCGTGCCGGTGGGCAGCCACGGCGGGATCTCCACGAAGCCGCGCTTCTGGTCCATCGTGTGCACCGAGAACGGCGACGAGCCGTATTTGATGAAGTTGTACTCTTCGCGGTTGCCGGCCACGTGCATGGCGACAGGCACGTTCTCACGCCGAGCGAATTCGGACACCTTCGAGAACATGGACGGATGGCAGGCATACATAGCCGCGGGAGCCACGCCGATGGTGATGCGGTCGCCGTCAACCTCTTCGCGCCAATGCATGATGTCGTTCTCGGCGATGCGCATGGCGTAATCGACGCGGCGCTTGTCCATGGCGCCCACCTCGCGGTAGATGACGCTGCGCATGCCCAGCTTCTGCGTGGCGGTGCATGCGGCGCCGGTGGCAGTGATATCGGCGACGCAGGTAATGCCGCTGGACAGCGCTTCAAGACCCCCGAGGATAGCGGAGTCGTACCAGTCGCTCACGTCCATCTTTGCGCTTTTCTCCAACATGGACGTGACCCACGTGGTATAGGGCACATCGTGCACGATGCCGCGCATCACGGAGTTCTCGAGGTGCGTGTGCAGGTCGACGAGGCCCGGCATGATAGCCGCCTGGCCGAAATCGACCACTTCTTCGTCGGGATAGCGCAGCTTGAGCATCTCGGCCGTGCCGATGTCGCGGATGGCGTTGTCGCGGACAAGCACCGCGCCCTTCTGAAACGGCTCGGACGTGATGGGAAGAATGTATTGTGCGCACAAAAGCATGTCTGTCCCGCCAATCTCTTAGAATAATCGCATGATGCGTATGATAGCATTCCCGACCCGCTCTTCGGGGAAAGCACACAGGGGAATCGGCAGGCGCATGGGCAGGGTCGCTTGCTCGCGCATTGCCGCCGCCCCCGCTACGCCCGCCCGGCCAGCAGCGGGGTAACCTCGCCTTGCGCGAGCAACGTGATGCCGCGGGTGGCACGGGAAACGGTGGTGTACAGGCGACGGCGCGACAGCGGGTCGTCGGGAAACGCGCGCTCGCTGGCGTCGGGGACGATGACGTGGTCGAACTCCAGTCCCTTCGCCAGCTTGAGTGGCACCAGCACTACGCCGCTGGCGGGCAGCGTGGCGGCCGCGTCGATGAGCGCGGGAGCCGCGTCCCCCAGCTTCTTCCGCAGCAGCTTGGCCTGATGCTTCTGCGGCACCACCACGGCAGTGAGGCCGTCGTCGCCGACCGCTTGAGCAAGAACGCGCCGCAACTCACGGTCGTAATCCTGCTCGCTTGCGCACGCGATGATCTCCGGCGCGGTGTCGGCGCGCTGGATGGACGAGATGCTCAGGCGCTCGTCATCGTCCAGCAGGCTGGCGAACAGCTGCGTGATCTCGGGGGTGGAGCGGTAGCTGGTCATGAGGCGGCACTCCTCCAGCGGGCCGCGCACCTCCCGGAACAGCGCGCGCACCTGGTCGAACGTGGCGGTGCCCGGGGCGATGGCCTGGTTCTGATCGCCCAGCAACAGGAAGTGCGCGCGCTTGAAGTAGCGCGCCAGCACGGCCAGCTGGGCCACCGTGTAGTCCTGCACCTCGTCGATCATCACGTACTTCGCATCTGCGTTGCCGAGGCCCGTCAGCGCCATCTTGAGGTACAGCCACTCGACCGGAACGAGGTTCTCCACGCCCAGAAGGCGCATGCCGATGCGGTCGATGCGCAGCCAGTCGTCGTTCTCGACGGCTCGGCGCGCGTCGGCGAACCGCAAATCGACGTACTGCTGCGCCACTTCGCGCACCTGGCTCTCGTCGTGCGGGTCGAACGTTTCGCGGAACAGCTCCACCTGCTGGTCGAGCGTGAGCATCGAGATCTCGTCGAGCACCTTGTCCGACGACGTCAGCTGCTTCAGGCGGCTGTCCAGGCGCTGCGCAAGCTCCTCGCGCATGAGCGTGACCAGGTGCGGGCCGGCGGGGATGTTCTTGAACTTGGCCGCCACCTGGTGAATCTGCCCGACCGTGACCAGACGCTCGCCATTGCAGTGGATCTCCTTGAAATCGTACTGGTCGAACGCGAACGTCGCGCACGCCTCGTCGATGCGCTTGAACGTGTCGAGCGACGCGGGCGCCTGCCCGCCCGATCGCTCGGGCGGCATGAGGCCTCGCAGGAACTCATCCCACGTGAGGCATTCGGGATTGCGCTCCCCCAGGTCGGGAAGCACGCCTTCAATGTAGCGCTCGAACACCGGGTTCGGCGTGATGAGGAACACCTCGCTGGGATCGAGGCTCTCGCGCTGCTGGTAGAACAGATACGCGATGCGCTGCATGAGCACCGACGTCTTCCCGCTGCCGGCGATGCCGTTCACCAGCAAGGTGGGCACGTCCGCGTGGCGGATGACCTGGTTCTGCTCTTTCTGGATGGTGGCGGTGATGGCCTGCATCTGCGCCGTGCGGCGCTTCGACAGCGACGCCAGCAGCATGGCGTCTTGGATGGCGACGGTCGTGTCGAAGTAGGCGTTCAGCCGATCGGCTTCGATGTCGAACTGGCGGCGCAGCTTGAGATCGACGCGGATGGTGCGGCCGTTGGCCTCGTAGGACGTGGGGCCGTTCTCCTGGTTGTAGTACACCTCGGCCACCGGCGAGCGCCAGTCCACCACAAGGCGGCGGTAGTTCTCGTCGGCGATGCCGGCGGTGCCGATGTAGAGCCCCTTCGGTTCCTGCCCAGGCTTCATCTGCAGAACCACCTTGGCGAAATAAGGTTGCTTGAGCAGCACCTGGATGCTGGTCAGCTTTTCCGCATCGACGGTTTGCGCCAGGTTGTACGCGTCGATGACGCGGTTCACCGTGGCGAAGTCGGCATAGGTTTCCATGGCGTCGGCGTAGCTGGCCAGGTTCACCGACAGCTCGTCGACCATGGCCAGCTTGTCGGCAGCCGCGTCTTTGCTGTTAGCCTCCATCTTCGCCAGCAGATCGCGACCCATGGTCTGCAGCTTGGCATAGGTTTCGGTCAGATGCTGCTGCTCTTCTTCGAATACGGGGTCGAATTCCTGATCGAGTTCGGGAGTTTCATGCTCGTGTTCCAAAGGTGCTCCTCAATCTCCTTCGTGGGCTCGGGAGATTATACGCTCGCCCTGCGGAAAAAAGGAGCCTGTTCTCGCCAGGTTCCTTTCCTGTATAATAAAGACGCGCCCGAGAGGCGCACCCTTCCAATCTTTCCTGATCAACGGAGCATCACCTGTGAGCATCGATACCGCTACCGGCAAGGAAGCGCCCGCGGACATCTCGTCCGAACGCGTGAAAGACATCTTCTCCACCATCGCGAAAAAATACGAGCGGTTCAACGCCATCTCCAGCTTCGGCGCGTACAAGACATGGCTGGCGGGCATGATGCGCCAGGCACCCATCGACGCGGACGCCGACGTGCTGGACATCGCAGGCGGCACCGGCGACGTGACGTTCACCGTGGCGCGCGCGAAGCATCCGCGCCATATCCAGTGCACCGATCTCGTGGACGAGATGCTGGACGTGGCCCGCATGCACTATGCGGACGGCAAGGCCGAGGGCGTACCGGTTGACTTCGAGGTGGTGGATGCACAGCATATCCCCTATGCCGACGAGTCGTACGACGCCATCACCATGGCGTACGGCATCCGCAACATGCCCGAGCGCGACCAGGCGCTTTCCGAAATGTTCCGCGTGCTCAAGCCCGGCGGAGCGCTGGTGTGCCTGGAGTTCTCAACGCCGCCGAACGCCGTATGGCGCGCGCTGTACGGCTTCTACCTCAAGCACCTCATCCCCTTCTGGGGCGGCCTGATCACGGGCGACCGCGAGGGCTTCGTGTACCTGTCGCGCTCCATCAAGGCTTTCCCTAACCAGCAAGGCCTAGCAGCCATGATGGAGAAAGCCGGGTTCGAGGATGTGACCTGGAAAAACTATACCGGCGGCATCGCCGCCGTCCACGTGGCGAAAAAGCCGAAGGCGTAGACGCGGAATCGCAGCAGGCTCCCATATCAGGATTCCACCTCGGAAACAAGACTTACAAACAAATGTTCTGCTTGATAAAATGAACTCGTACACGAGCCAGTGCAAGCGCTGCGCATAAGCGCAGTCCGAAGAGGCGAAGGTGTTCCCCTTCCGCCTGACGCAACGCTTGCAAGATCCTCGCAGCCAGGGAACGAAGGGGCCGACTTAGGAACTCGCGCCCGCAAGGTAGGAGGATATATGGCACGTATCATGCATGAACGCGTACCGCTTGCCGTCGTCGAAGGAGGTGAGAACATGGCGGAATTTCAACCTGATCCGTTTTTAACGTCCCTTGGGATGTCGGTCGACCAGCAGCGTGCATACGATGCGTACTGCGACGCGATTGTAGACGCCTCGGAAGCCGAGATGAAGCGCACGGGGGTTACGTACACCTGGGAAGAAGTCCAAGCTCATGCGCAAGCAGAATGGGATCGCTTACAACGTGAATACCCCCGAGAAGATTGGGGGCGGCCATGTTCCCAGTAGCGTACGCACTCGAGTTTAACGAAGCCCACACGAACGTCACCAGGCATCTGTTTTTCCTTTACGATGACTACGAAGCATTGGGATTGTTTAATGACGCCCTTCAACGCGCGCTCGTCAACGTACGCGCCTTCCCGGAGGCCTATCCCCGCACGGGCAAGGCAAGGCGACGCTTCGTATTCGAGTTCCGTTCGATTCCCTACGTGGTGTTGTACGCATTCGACGGCGAGCTGATCGTGCTGCACGATATCCACTTCGCCCGTTCGGCGCAGGCTGCGCACTGGTTGAGCGAATGATCGAGCGCAGTGTTCCTTCGCGGCTCTGCTCGCGGAGGAACACTGCGTGACTTTAACCGACGATCTCTGCGACGGACTTGATGTCGGCTATGCGGAACAGGCGCTGCGTGGCGCCCTTCGCGCCGAACGGGGCGGGGCACTCGATGAGCACCCATTCGTCATCGGAGTCGAGGACGATGCCGCGGCCTTGCGTCGACGGAGAGCCCGCTTCGCCAAAGATGCGTCCTGGCGCCCAGAGAGTGAACGCACACGCGCAACCGTGCAACTTGCGAAGCTGGGAGGCGACGAACACGGCGTTCCCCTTCTGCTCGCGCTCGAAGCGATCGGATACGCTCTCTTTCGAGGAATCGCCCTTCTTGTGCAGCCTGTTCAAAACGAAGCCGAGCTGCACGATGATGATGACCAACAACAGCTCCGTCACGAGATCGCCTCCTCGCACGTAGCCGCATGCGGACTATCATCCTCGTTCGGCCAAGCCAGTATGCTGTCGATGATATCGATGTCGATAAGGCGCACTGCGGTTTCCTTCTTCGACCAGGGCGCACCGCCGCCCAGCTCGTGTTCGACGCGCAGCCAACCATCGCTGACATCGAGCACGCGCGCTTTCTCGGGCATCGAAACCGCTTTGAAGATGTCGATTTCATCATGCGTATACCGATAGCAGATGCGGCATTGCTTGCCTTCCAGATGGCGGAGCACATGCAGGTCACGCGGCTTTCCAGCGGCCTGATCGGGATCGGCCACTACCACTTCCACCTCGTCGGCCACCAGATCGTCCAGGCTCACGCCGTACAGACGGGCGAGATCGGCCGCCTTGTCGAGCGACGGAGCACCCTGATCGCATTCCCAGTTGGAGACGGTTCGTTGGATGAGCTTGTTAGATTGCCTCTGAAACCCGCAGGTCAGGGGCGGTGGTGATTACTTGGAACTTGGGGCGGTCGGGCTGCTGGTACGAATCTGGTACGAATCGTTCCTCGGTTTGTACCGGGGCTTGTTCCGGTGCTCTCGTGCGGCGTGACGGGCGAACGTGGCGGACCTTGTAGGGGCGGCCCTTCGGGGCGTCCTCGGCGCGCTTCGCCATGAACTCCTCCTCGGCGCGCTTCGCCATGAACTCCTCCTCGGCGCCGATGCTCTGGAAGGCGTCCTCCATGACGTCGGCGGCTTCGCGCTTCTGGTCCATGTTCACGTGGGTGTAGATGTCCATGGTGATGGTGGCGCTGGCGTGGCCGGCGAGCTCCTGCATCACTTTGGGGTGCACGCCCTGCTGGGCGAGCATCGAGAGGTAGGAGTGGCGCAGCTCGTGGAGGCACCAACCGTCCAGGCCGAGGAGCTTGCGGTCGCGCTCCCACCATTTGCCGAAGGTGTCGGGATGCGCGCGCTGGGCGTAGAAGTCGAGGACGACGGGCGTGTCCTCGGTCTGCTCGCTCCAACCCTTCTTGAGCCCTCGGTGAAGGTAGTTGCGCGTGAGAAAGTACTCCTGCTGGGCTTTCTTGCGGCGCAGCAGCGCATCGCAGACGAACTCGGGCAAGGGGAGGTTCCTCATGCCGGCGTGGGTCTTCGCCTCCTTGAGGTTGCGGAACGCGTCGAAGTTGTGGTTGACGGTCAGCACCTTGTTGTCGAAGTCGATGTCTCGCCACGACAGGGCGCAGATCTCGCCGCGGCGGAGTCCCATCGTGATGGCTAGGAAGTAGCCGATGTCGCACGAGGTCTCGACCTCGAGCTGGTCGACGAGCTGCCGCATGCGGGCCGGCGTGAGGGCCCGCTTCTCCTTGGTGTCGACCTTTGGCGTCGCCACCTTGTCGATGGGGTTGCGCATGATGACCTCGCGCTCCACGAGGTCGCGGAACATGAGGTCGAGGGTCTTGTTGATCTGGTTCAGATAGGCCCCGCTCGACGGCTTTCCCGAAAGCGTGTCGCCTTGGCGCATCGCCGCGTACATGTCCTCGATCATCTCGGGCGTGATGAGGGCGATTTCGGCCTTGCCGATGTGGCGGGAGACGGCCTTGAAGCAGCGGCGGTAGCGCAGCTGGGTGTTCTGCGAGAACTCGCCGGAAAGGTCGCGACGCTCCATGAAGTCGGCGGCGCACTCCTCGAAGGTGGTGCCGGTGCGCCTCCAGACGCGGTCGTCCTCGATCTCCTCGATGAAGTCGCGCAGGGCCTTCTTGGCCTGGGTGTAGGTCATGTCGTTGACGCGGCGCGTGCGGGTCTTGTACTTGCCCGTGCGCGGGTCGAGGCCCACGGGCACGCGCAGCTGCCACTTGCGGCACTTGGACTTGGGCTTGTCCTTCTCGAGCTGGACGATGGTGCCCTCGCCGATTACCTTGGCCATGTTTAGCACCTCCTCTCGAGGAGGCGGGCGGCAGTTTGATAGCTGATGGGCATTGCCGCGCGGTATGCGCAGATGGCGGCGCCTGTGGCCGCATGGTCGGTCGATGGCATATAATGTCACCGGTCCTTTCCTTGTTAGCGCTTGGTTGGGACTGTCTTTGGGCTCGCGGGAGGTACCAGCTCCTGCGGGCCCGTATCCGTCTGTGCGATGCCTCCTTCCTGTTAGCCGCGGTTGTTGCCGAACGAGCCTCCGAGGGCGTGCGGGAAGGCGTTGCGGCGCCGGCGCATGCCGTCGTAGGCGGACGTGATGCCCTCCAGAACCTCGCGGTCTCGCTCCTCGTACTGCGCGGAGAGCATGTTGGAGAGCTTGTAGCAGGCGAGCTCGATCGACAGGGGCTCCTTGGGCTTCGTGTCGCGTATGAGAAAGCGCTCGCCCGCCACCTCGAACTCCCAGCCGTTGTCGCGGGCGTTGCGGCGCCCTACGCTCTCCGCCATGTCGAGGGCGTCGGCGATCTCGCGGTCGCGCTCGTCGGCGAGGCGCGTCTCCACGAACTCGAGGAACCGCGCGCGCAGGGCGTCGGCATCGCCGAGCGACACCAGGTCGATGAAATCGGCTTCGCCCGAGCCCATGGACTCGTAGAACTGGCGGCTGTACTGCTGGACCAGCTCCTCGTAGCGGCGCTGGTCCTGCGCGCGGTCGCGCGCCTGCTCCTTGCCGTCCTTGTACTGGATGTAGTCGAGGTAGTCGTCAAGCAGGCCCTTGTTCTTGTCGGACAGGGCGTCGTAGACGCGCTGCACGGGGCCGCGCATCTCGCTGGGCTTGATGGGCGTGCGGCCGACGACGGCGTCGATGGTGCAGCCGAGGAAGTCGGCGATGATCCAGGCGCGCTCGATGGGGATCTTGGCGGGCTCCTGCTCGTAGCGGGTGTAGGTGGGTGCGGGTATGTCCACCGCCTCGGCGAAGTCCTTTGCCGTGCGGTATCCCGCCTCCTTCCTGAGATTTTGCAGGCTGTTAGGCACGGCTCGGCCCTCCTCGGATGCGTGCGTCCTATGGAGGCCCGATACGTAGAGATGCCTCCTGTAGTATCCGTTGGAATCATATTACAACATTGAGAATCACCAAGCAACCAGTTTTACAATCATTAGGCGAGTTTGTATCGCAATGTGATTCCGAGCGTGGTAATGTAGCGCGTACGGACGGGGGACGCAAGGGAGCCCTCGCGAGGGCGCGGCTTTGCCGCAGGAAGGGAGGGGTCATGGTCAGGAGCTTCCACGAGCTGCCGCTGCTGATGACGCCGAAGCAGCTTGCCGACGCGACCGGAGAGCACGTGAACTCTATACGGCGAAGCATCGCCGCCGGGCGGATTCCGGCGGACAAGGTCGACGGGCGGATCTACATCTGCAGGGATCTGGTGTTCCCAAACACGGCGAAGGGAATGGTGGGGCATGGCGACGACGCGCGCGCCCGCTGAGCGGTGGTGGCCGGGTGCCGGTGCGGGGGCGCTTGCAGGCGCGCCCGGATGCGGCGGACCGGTCGGATACGGCCCCGAAGGGGCGGCGAGCGCGGTTGCAGCCACGCCCGCCGCGATGAAGATTCCTGGCGGGATTCTTCGGGGAGACAGTGTAGCGCATACGGCGACGGGCGGTGCTTCTCCATGGCATCGCTAGAATACGTGCCCGCTGAGCTGCGGGCGGAGGCGCGCTGGGTGTGCTGGCGGCGCGAGGAGCGCGGCGGCAAGGCGACGAAGATCCCGGTGTGCGCGGCGAACGGGCGCATGGCCAAGAGCACCGACCCGGCGACGTGGGCGACCTTCGATGAGGCCGTCGCTGCCGTCGGGCGGTGGCGCTGCGACGGCGTTGGCTTCGTGTTCGGGCCCGATAGGGCTTACACAGGCTTGGATCTGGACCATGTTCTCGTAGACGGGGCACTGGACGCCGCGTACCGCTGGGTCGTCGAGCAGGCCGGGACGTACACCGAGGTGTCCCCTTCCGGGGACGGGCTCCACCTCATCTTCCGCGGGAGCAAACCCGACTGGGCGCAGAGGGCGCGGAAGGGCCAGCCGGGAGGTCGGGTGGTCGAGATGTACGACCGTGACCGGTACTTCACTGTTACCGGGGCGGTCTTCGAGGGGCACGATGCCATCTCGGAGAATCCTACCGTGGTTGAGCGGGCGTACCGGACGTGGATCGAACCGGAGGCCGCGGCGCAGCCGGCGCTATCGGCGGCGGGCACGAGCTCGTCTGATGGCATGGATGACGACGCGCTCCTGGAGCGCATGTACACGTCGAGAAGCGGCGACGCCATCCGGGCACTCATGGCGGGCGACTGCTCCGCGCAGGGAGGCGACCGGTCGGCAGCCGACATGGCGCTGTGCTCCCACCTGGCCTTCTGGTGCGGGCGCGACGCCGGTCGCATGGACCGGATCTTCCGACGCTCCGGCCTCATGCGCGACAAGTGGGACTCCCGCCGCGGGGGCTCCACGTACGGCGCGCAGACGATAGAGCGCGCAATCGCGGGATGCACGGACGTCTACAGGCCGAGGGACCGGCGAGCGGAACGGCCCTCTCGCCCTCAAAACAAGAACGCATGTTCGACTGCAAAGCGGCGCGAGCAGCAAGGGGTACCCGACGATGGCGCCGCGCCGAGGGAGGCCACAGACGTGGCGCCCTCGGTCGAGGGCTGGCACGTGGACGACCGGGGAAGGCTCTGGGCGGCGGACGCCGCCGGGGAGCTGCGCTACACCGTGACGGCGACCGCGCCCTGGATCGCGTGCGACTTGGAGGACGTCGACACGGGAGACGTGCGCGCGCTCGTGCGCGTGTCGGTGGCAGGCGGCGTGCGCGAGCGGGCGCTCGACCGCGACGTGCTGCTCAACCAGACGCGCATCATCGGGGCGCTGGCTCCACTCGGGGCGAACATATCGAGCACGAATTCCAAGGACGTGGTGCGCTACCTCACCGACTGCGAGCGCAGGCTCGGCGGCGAGCGGCCACGGGCCCGGAGCGTGACGCATCTGGGCTGGGCGGAAGGGCCGCTCGACGCGTTCATGCCCTACGATGAGGGCGATGTGCGCTTCGACCCCTCTCCCGACGAGGCGCTGAAGGCGCGCCCCTTCATGGCGGCGGCGGGCACGCTTGCCGAGTGGGTCGCGGGTGTCGCCCCGGCGCGCGCGGCATCGCCCCTGTTCCGCTGCGTCCTGGCGGCGAGCTTCGCCTCGCCGCTCGTGGCGCTTCTCGGCGTGCAGACCTTCATCGTCTACGTCTGGGGCCGCTCGCGCTCCGGCAAGACGCCGACGCTCAAGGCGGCGGGATCGGTGTGGGGCGACCCGACCGAGGGGTCGGACTCCTACTTCCGCACGTTCGCGGACACTCCGAAGAGCATCGTGAGGGCGGCTGCCCTCCTGCACGACATACCCGTGATCATCGACGAGCTTCAGAGCAAGGGGGCACCCGGCGGCCAGGCGTCGAAGCGCCAGATCGTGGAGGACCTCCTCTACTCACTCTCGCTCGGGCACGAGCGCGGGGCGCTCAATTCCGACCGCTCGATGATGCGGGCGGGCAGCTGGCGCTCGCTCACGATCGCCACGGGCGAGATCCCCATCGTGGGAGACTCGACGCAGCAAGGCGCCTCGAACCGAACGCTGGAGCTCTCGGGCGAACCCTTCGCCGACGTGCGGGCGGCCCAGGCGATGCACCGGCATGTCGCCAGGCAGCACGGGACTGCCGGGAGGGCCTTCGTAGCGGCGCTGAGGAGGAACGAGCCGGCGTTCTACGCTGACCTGTTCTCCCTCGTGCGCGACGGCGTGGGCGACATCGCCTGCGGGCACCCCCAGGCGGACAACATCGCGCTGCTGGCGCTCGCCGACGCGCTCGCCGAGTACTACGTGCTCGCGCCGGGCTCCGAGTGGGCGTCGTGCCTGGACGGCGCGATGGAGATGGCGGCGTGGGCGCTCGGCAACGCGACGGGGGCGGAGAGCGACACCGACACCCGCGCCATCCAGTTCGTCGCGGAATGGCTGGCGGGCAACCGCATCCACTTCGACGACTACTGCGAGAACGACCGGCTGGAACGCTGGGGCGCCATCGAGGAGAAGTCGTGCGCGGCGGGGTTTCGCTGGTACGTGTTCTCGAGCGTGCTGGAGCGGGCGCTCGCGGGCGCGAACTTCGACCGCGCCAAGACGCTGCGGCGCATGGACGAGGAGGGCATCCTCGTGCGCGACTCGGGGCACCGCTACACCAGACAGAAGCGGTTCCGCAACGCCGGGCGCGTCTACTGCGTCTGCATCGACAACGAGGCGCTGGAGGCGTTTCTCGACCGGTCTGCCGGGGCCACGGGCGCTGGCGCCGCCGGCATCGCGTCTCAAGGAGGCGCGCCATGTTGAGACGGGGTTTGAGACGGCCGTACCGGCTGGTGAGGGTGGTTGCCCACCCCTCTTGTCTTGCTGTCTTGACGGGAAGGAGAGTTGATGGGGCATCGCGCGCGGGCGTGCGCGCGCACATGCGCGCGGGGCGCTCTGGTGCCGTTCTGCTTGAGACGTTGAGACGGGCGGCGTTTGCGCTGGCAGCGGGCTTGCTCTGTGTCTCAAGCGGGGGTCTCCGGCGCGATGGTGCGCGCGGGCGGCGTATGAGACGGGCCGGGAGGGGGCGAAGATGAGCTGGTGGACGGAGGAGCAGGACGACGTCCTGCGCGAGGTGAGCTTCCGGGGCGCGGCCTACGCAGCGGCCGAGATCGAGCGGCGCTGCGGGGTGCACCACTCCGTGCGGGCGGTGGAGATGCGGGCGAGCCGGATCCACTGCTCGCTGGCGATGCAGACGGTGTGCCCCTCCTGCGGCGCGGTGGGCGTTAAGATCAACCGGCAGACCGGCATGTGCCGGCGGTGCACCGAGGAGTACCACCTGGCGCAGGAGCGCGCCTTCAACGAGCAGCTGGAGCGCGAGCGGATCGCCGCCGAGGAAGCGGCGGACATCGACGACGTGCGGCGCGAGCGGGACATGATGCGGCAGCGCAACTCGCGGCTGTGCAGGAAGTACGGGCTGAAGGGTAAGCGGGAGCGAAAGGGCTAAGAGGGTTTGGAAGGCGTGCCCCACACTCTGCGGGGCACGCCTTTTAGGAGTTGAGCTTGTCGACGGGGGTGACGACGGGCTTGCCCTCAGCGTCCACGAGGACGCTCATGCCGACACCCGAGGTCTTGTTGGTCGAGGCGAGCAGGTAGTTCACGCCAGTCTCCCTGTCCACGATGATCTTGCGGACGTTGATGGCGCCCTGGTCGTACACCTCGACGAACCTGTCCTTGGCCATTTCTCCCTCCTTTCCTTGGCCGCAATTGACAGTCTTCCATTCTCCAGCCCCCCCCGATTTGTCAATATCGATATGGTCTTTTGTGACGCGACGCGAGAATCCACCGTGACGAGGTCTATCGAGCTTTCACGGAGGTGATTGGCATGGCGAGGCGGGCGAAGCTGACGCAGGAGATGGTGGACGAGGCTATCCGCCTCAAGGCAGACGGGCTCTCCAACGGGGACATCATCTGCGCGCTGGGGATCCACGAGTCCACGTTCTACCGTTGGATCGGGGACCCCAAGAACAAGCTGCAGCGCAAGTTAAGCGAGGGACTAAAAAAGGAGGAGAGCGCGTTCAAGCGGACGCTGCTCACGACCATCCGCTCTGCGGCGCTGGCGAGGAACCAATACTGGACGGCCGCCGCGTGGCTGCTCGAGCGCAAGTACCCCGACGAGTTCGGCAAGGCGGATCGCCAGCGCGACGACGCCAAGGCCGACGCCGCGCCGAGGATCGTGCTCGGCGTGGTGGCGCAGCCGGTGCAGGAGAAGCTGCCGGGGTTCGACGAGGGCGGCTCGAATGGTTGACGCGTCCTCGCTCGTCATCCCAAAGTTCCACGACGTGCTGGGCGATGTCATGGCGCACGGGCACACACACTACTGGCTGCACGGCGGGCGAGGCTCCACGAAGAGCTCGTTCATCAGCGTGTGCATCGTCCTTCTCCTGCTGGCGCACCCAGAGGCAAACGCGGTCGTTGTCCGGCGCTTCTCCAACACCTTGCGCGACTCCGTGTTCTCTCAGATGACATGGGCGATTGCGGCGCTGGGGCTCGACGCGTGGTTCCGCGCACGCATCTCCCCGATGGAGCTGACCTATTTACCGACCGGGCAGCGCATCGTGTTTCGCGGCGCGGACGACCCGCTGAAGCTCAAGGGCGTGAAGTTCGCGCGCGGCTACGCTGCGGTGGTCTGGTTCGAGGAGCTCGACCAGTTCGACGGGATCGACGCGGTGCGCTCGATCCTCAACTCCCTGCGGCGCGGAGGGGACGACTTCTGGATCTTCTACTCGTACAACCCTCCCCGGACGCTGTGGAGCTGGGTGAACCGGGAGGAGCTTGAGCGCGAGCGGCGGGTGGACACGCTGGTGCGACGCTCGAGCTATCTCGACGTCATCGAGAGCCATCCGGAGTGGCTGGGCGCTCCGTTCATCGAGGAAGCGGAGTACCTGCGCTGCGTCGACGAGCGGGCGTGGAGGAGCGAGTACCTAGGCGAGGTCACGGGGACGGGTGGCAGCGTGTTCAACAACGTGATCTCGGTACGGCTCTCGGACGCCGCGTGCAGGGGCTTCTCGCGCACGCGAAACGGCGTGGACTGGGGCTGGTTCCCCGACCCGTGGCGGTTCATGCGCTGCGGGTGGGAGCCCGGCGAGCGGAGGCTCACCATCTTCGGCGAGCTGTCGGCCAACAGGAAGACGCCCTCGGAGACGGCGGCGATGGTGACCGATGCGCTCACCTATGCGGACGGGCCCGGCGAGGACAGCTACCTCCACGACGAGCTGATCTGGTGCGACGACACGCCGGACGGCAAGCAGAGCATGGCCGTGTGGCGGCGCGAGGCGGGGCTGCGCGTGCGCCCTGCGAGGAAGAGCAACATGCGGCGCCTCTCCTACGAGTGGCTGGCGGGGCTTCGCGAAATTTGCATCGACCCGGAGCGGGCGCCGCTCGCCTACGAGGAGTTCAGACTCAAGGAGTACGACCGCGACCGCGACGGCACGTGGCTGGACGACATCCCGGACGGCAACGACCACTCGATCGATGCGGTGCGCTACGCGATGATGGACGACGTGCTGAGGGGATAGCGGTGCGAGCGTTCTTCTCGTCCCCTAATCATCGTTGGGAAGATACCAGCCGTGCTCCCTGTGTACGGGATATCCCGGCTCGCTGTCAGGATGTGAGGCCTTGTAACGACGGTTTTTCTCTCGATCTATTACGTCGAGATAGTGCATTGCCCGCTCGTCACCAGAGCAATGCCGAAGCCTAATCTTCTCGCGCTCTTCGTCCAGCTCCTCCTCTGGAGACTTTTTCAGCCAGTCGTACGTGTACTTGTCGTAAGGGTCTTCCGATCCCTTGAATAGCTTGCCGAAGAGTCCCATGGTGCCTCCGATCTTCTCGACCTTCATTCGATATGGTAGTCGCTCGAGCTCGACGACCACTCAGTTGCCAACTGAATTTCTGGCGTTCTTCTCGCTCATCTCCTCCCCCTGCGGAGCAAGACCCGGAACGGGGCTTGCGGAGCCCGCGGAAAGACCGCGGAGGGAGCGCAGCGACCGTAGCGGGCTTGGAGCGGTGCGGAGGGTGACTGCGCAGCAGGCACCCGCAGCTGCGGAGGCAGACCGCTTGCGGGCTGCCGGAGCGTGGAGCAAGACGGCGCATGGAGCCGCGCCGTGGGCTTGCCTGTGGATGGCGCTCGTGCGCGGCGGAGTGCGTTGGCTTGCGGAACAAGAGCGCCGACTACAGGCGGCGCGATGCGAAGCGCAGACCTTTGGGCTGCGCGGAGGAGCGAGCGACCTTGGCGCGAGCCGCCCGCTTATGCAGACCGCATTGGCAGGAGCGCCCTCGACAGCTCCTATAGCAGAAACGGGAATAGACGCATAACGGCGCCGTCACACGAATACATATGCGAAAGCGGCAGGAGCGATGCAGGCACGAGCGCGATTGGCAGTAAGGGCGAAAGCGCGAGTGCGGGCACCTGAGGGAGCGCGGGGAGTTTGGGACGGGCGCGTAACCTGAGCGGCGACACGAGGGGCCGCTTGGGAGGTGCGCTGTGCAGGGGCTGGATGACGAGTACTGGGTGCCGGAGCATGTGAGGGAGTGGCTGAGGTCGCTGGGGTTCTCGCTGCCGCTGGAGGACATGGAGCCGCACATACGGGCGTGGGACCGGTGGATGCGGGCGCTCGGGGACTTCTACGACTATCGGGACACCGACGGGGTCGGGCGGGTGTACGAGGTGCACAGGCGCTCGATCCACCCGGCGATGCGGGTGTGCCGGGAGTGGGGGTCGCTGCTGCTGAACGACCGGACGCAGGTGGCTTGCGAGGAGCAGGCGTGCACGGACTGGCTCGCGGCGTGGATGGCGCGGACCGGGTTTCTCGCCTCGGCGCAGGAGTGCGTGGTGCGCGCGTTCGGCCTGGGGACGGGCGCGTGGGCGCTCTGGGTGGACGCCGGCGCGGGCGAGGTGCGCGTGAGGCGCTATGACGCGCGCATGGTCGTTCCGCTCACCTGGGACGAGGAGGACGTGACGGAGTGCGCGTTCGTGACGCGGGCGTTCTGGCGCGGGAGGGCGGTCGACCAGGTGCAACTGCATTTGAAGGGTGCCGCTGACACGTTCTTCTCGCTTGCTGAATCATCTGGAGGGGCTGCGACGGCGGGTCCTTCTCGCCTAACGGATGGCGAAGGCGAGGGCACGTACCGGATCGTGACGGCCTGCTTCGACCGTGACGGGAACCGCGTCGAGCCGGAGGGCGTGTGCCCGGTGTACGACACGGGGTCGGTGTGGCCGACCTTCGCGCTCGTGAAGCCGGCCATCGACAACACGCGGGTGGACATGTCGCCCTACGGGCAGTCGGTGTTCGCCGATGCCGTCGACGCGATCCAGGCTGTGGACCTCTGCTACGACGCCATGATGAGCGAGATTGACAACGGGAAGATGCGCGTGTTCCTGTCGGATGTGATGTTCGACGTCGAGCGCGACGGCAAGGGCGGGCGCGTGTCGATCCCGTTCGGCAAGGGCGACTGCACGGTGTTCAGGAAGGTGATGTCTACCGAAGACACGATACAGGAGTTCGCGCCGGCCTTGCGCACTGAGGCGCAGGCGCGGGCGTTCCGTGTCGCCTTGCAGACGCTCGGCGACCTGTGCGGCTTCGGCATCAACTACTTCGACCTCGAGAACGTGGGGTATGTGAAGACGGCCACGGAGGTGTCGGCCGACAACTCGGCGCTGATGCGCAACATCAGGAGACACGAGCATGCGCTGGAGGGCGCGATCGCAGGGATCTGCCGGGCACTGCTCGCGGTGGAGCGGCGAATCGGCGTGGGGCTGCCCGACGAGGGCGGGATCAGGGTGACGTTCGACGACAGCATCATCACGGACACGACGGCCGAGAAGCGCCAGGACATGGACGAGGTCGCGGCGGGGCTCATGGAGCCGTGGGAGTACCGAGCCAAGTGGCACGGCGAGGGCGAGGTCGCTGCGAGGCACGGAGGGGCGTCTGGCGGGTCCGCTGCGAGCCGCGGCGGTTCGGATGGCGGCAACGCAGCCCAGGACGGGGTGCCGGGGCGCGGGCGCCGCCGCGAGGAGCGGGCGACGGGCGCGCCGGCGCGGATGAGATGATGTCCGAGGCGAGGGACGCGGCCACTCCGGCGGGCGCGGAGGCGCAGACGAAGCGCCCGTGGGAACGGCCGGGTGCCCGAGCCGCGGCCGGATGATCGCGGCGCCGGTGCGGACGGCGGCTGCGACCCGGCGCACGCGCCCCGGCTCCCCGGCTTGGGCGGCGGGTACCAGACTTCCGGTTGGGCAAGCCCCGAGGCCCCGTCAGGGGCTTCGGGGCGCTCTTGCGAGGCATGGTGTCGCTCGGGACGGAGTCCGGCTCGCTCGCGGGCGCGTGGGCATCGCTGCCTGTGGGCGACGCGCTCTCGGCCCCGCAGCGGCCGTGCGTCAGCGTGAGGCGCCTGCAGCCCCCTCAGTGAGAGACGCGAACGGATCCCACACCCCACAGCCACCTGCGAACGTGAAGAAAAACGTAGCAGCCCGGCCGCCGTAGCGGAGTGCGCGCCGCCGCGAGGAACCGACCCGACCTGCGCATGTCGAACCCCCGGCAGGCCATGCCCAGAGCGGAGGCTGTGTATGCGCAGCGCTGCGAGGGGCAGACAGCGCAGCCGGAGTGTGCGACCGCCGCGAAGGGAAGACGGCGCAGCCGGCTGACCTGAGCCGGGAGCAACACGCAGGCGGAGCTGGCTGGCCCGAGCCGCGGAGCATACACAGCCGGAGCGGCGGGCATGGCCGTGAGTGGCGCTCTCCGCGCAGGGCGGGGCGGGTCCGAGCCGTGCGCGCAACGGAGCGCAGGCGGATGGGCTGCGGTGCGGCCCTCGACGGGCAGCGGGTGGCTGTGGGGTGTGGGATCTCTCGTCAATAAAAAACTAGGCGGAACCGCTTGCGCGACCCCGCCTTACAAAGCCCGAGGGCTTTTCTGTGGCAAATGAAAACCGGGGCAGAAACGCTTTCGCACTCCCGCCCCGTAAAAACCTCCGAGGAGGTTTTGCTGTATGCGAGTCAGTCTATCAGACCGAGGCCGCGTGTCAAGCGCTCGGCGAAGGTGAGCGAGGAAACTGCCGGGTTCTCGCTCGGGAGGCAGGCGCCCTCGCCGTGTAGGTAGCCGAACAGGTCGGCCAGCGCGCGCTCGCGGTCGGTGCGCACGGTGCCCTCGGGGACGGTCCGGTCGTAGAGGTACAGCAGCGTGCACATCTGGGCCATGCGCGGGCTCCTGAGCCGCTTTGCGCGCAAGCGCTTCGGGACGCCGCACGAGGCGAGCGCCCTCGTGACGGCGTCGGGCGCTCGCCAGCGGCGCGACGGGCGCTCGGAGAGGTCGTTGACTGCGCATGAGCCGTGCGCGGAAGCGTTGCGGATCGACTTTACCCACTTGAGGTGGTAATGGAGGTCCGAGAGCTCCGCGTCGCCCCAGCGGTCGGCGCAGAACCTCAGGACGCCGAGGAAGGCGCCGAACGAGACGACCTCGCAGAACGCCCAGAGCGGCATGTCGTGCCGGTACTTGCGCACGACATCGCCGGCATAGGGATCGTCCTCGCGGCGGTCGAGCTCGCGCTCCAGATGGGATCTCTGCCTGTCCGTGACGGATGCCATGTAGCCGCGCATGACGGCGTAGCCGTCCTCGCCGGCGTCTTCGGCTGCGGCGAGCAGGCGCACCTTGGCGAAGTGCTCCAGGTCGAGCGCCATGGGGAGCAGGGTGTCGCGCAGCTTGCGGTCGAGGTTCGACAGGACGCGGAGATGCCCGAAGTCGAGGCCGACGTACTGCCCGTCGCGGTCGCCGCCGACGCGGCGGTCGAAGTTGCGGCGGTAGGCGTAGACGCGGAAGAACTGGCACTTGGCGCGCAGGTGGGCTGCGGCCTCTGCCTCGGAGACGAGGTCGAAGGTTATGCCCTTCGCTTTCATGTGGGCTATCTGCTGGTCGACGGAGAGCATCGGCTTGGGGTGCGCCTCGGCTGCGCCGATGTTTGCGTTGTCGTCTTGGATCTGGGTCGTTTGGGCTTCGTTGTCCACTGGGGCCTCCGTTCCGTTACCGGCCCATTCTACCAGCGCGTTGGGAACCCGGGTATGCCGGGCGGTTTGCGACCGCATTTTAACGTGGGCGCGTGGGCCCCTGCCTGCTTGCGCCCGCGCAGGTCGGGGCGGGTGGCGCGCGGGCGGGAAGGCGGGGTTTCGATGGCGAGGACGTACGGGTACGCGCGGGTGAGCACGCGGGAGCAGAACCTGGACAGGCAGATGGACGCGCTGCGGGAGTTCGGGGTGGCTCGGGAGGACATCTTCGCGGACAAGGCGTCGGGTAAGGACTTCGAGCGGCCGCAGTGGATAGCGATGAAGGAGGTTCTGCGTGAGGGCGACGTGCTCGTGGTGAAGTCGATCGACAGGTTCGGGCGCAGCTACGAGGAGATCATCGAGCAGTGGCGCGACATCACCAAGGTGCGCGGGGCCGCCGTGGTGGTGCTCGACATGCCGCTTCTGGACACGCGGCGCGAGCGCGACGGGATCACGGGCGTGCTGATCGGGGACATCGTGCTGCAGCTGCTCTCCTACGTGGCGCAGGTGGAGCGCGAGAGCATACACCAGCGACAGGCCGAGGGGATCGCGGCGGCGAAGGCGCGCGGGGTCAAATTCGGACGGCCGAAGAAGAGAAGGCCCGGGACGTACAAATCCACGCGGAAGGCGTACCTGGACGGACATATCACCAGGTCGGAGGCAGCATCGCGCCTCAAGGTGTCGATCTCGACGTTCGACAAATGGCTGCGGGAGGACCGGGCGAAAAGGGCGTCGGAATAGTAGTCATGCAGCTGTGTTTGCGCTGGTAAATGGTAGTTTTCCGCTGCAGCAAAAAGTACACCTTTTGAAATGGTGGGTTTTCGCAGGTCAGACGGCCTGTCGAGATGTGAAGAGCTGGGGTTTTGTCGGAGTAAATGCGGGTCGTGTATGTATAATGGTGATGTTTTTGGATGCGTCAAAAGGTGTACCTTTTCGCGCGCTTGGCGCGGGAGGGCCGATGGAGGGAGGGTCGGCGACATGACCGAGATGGTTGCAGAGCGCACGCGCGCACGCGCGGTCCGTCCCGCCGGCACGCTCGCCGGAGGACTCCCCTGCGGGCGCCGCGTGCCTAAGGGGCGCGTGCGCTGGTACCTGCTGAAGGTGCGCGAGGGGTCGGAGGCGTCGACGTGCGCCAAGCTGCTGCGCGCCGTGCCGAGGGACGTCCTTATCGACTGCTTCCCGCTGCGCAAGGAGCGCTGGTTCAAGCGCGCCGGCGTGTGGGAGCTGCAGCACGTGACCGCCTACCGGGGCTACGCGTTCGCCGTGTCGGCGGACCCGGCGGAGCTCTCCAAGGCGATCTCTAAGCTCTCCGTGCAGGCTGAGCTCGCCGGCGCGGACGGGCGCGCGTGGATGCCGCTCGCGCCGGACGCCCAGGAGTGGTTCGAGCGCTGCATGGACGAAGGGCACGTCCTGCGCAGCTCCACTGCCGTGATCGTGGACGGCGTCCTGCACGTGCAGGAAGGCCCTCTGGTTGGCCAGGAGCAGCGGATTCGCAAGGTGGACCGCCACCGGAGGCGCTGTGAGGTCTCCCTGGGTTGGGACGGGGCGTTCACGGAGCAGATGCCCCTGGACGTGCCGTTCAAGAGCTAGCGGGCGCGAGTCGGTATTTGCGAACACATGGGTCAGGTGTTTTGAAGCTGATGGCAGAAGACATACGGGATTTCCCCGCTGAAAACGCGGGGGGGGGGCGCTCATGCGCTCGGTAACGACAACGGAAGGGTCGGCACGCCGCGGGCGTGCTGTTGCGCTATGAGCGCAGCGCAGGCCCAGGATAGCTGGATAGAGTGTGACTACACCGATTCCAGGGCAATAGAGGTGCTTCGGCAGGCGAATTCGGGCGTGTGCCCCAATCTATCTCGGCATGGGTTCCGATTCGCCAAGCGGACGTTCGATATCGTGGCTTCGGGGGCAGCCATCGTGCTGCTTCTCGTCCCTAGCGCCGTGCTCTCCGCAGTCATCTGCATCAAGAGTCCCGGCGCGGGCCCGCTCTACTCGCAGGTTCGTGTGGGCAGGCTGCGCAAGGACGGATCCTTCCGCCTGTTCCGCATGTGGAAGTTCCGATCGATGGTGCCGCACGCTGATGAAATGCTTTCCGAGCTCAAAGAGAAGAACGAGGCGGATGGGCCGCTCTTCAAAATCAAGGACGATCCGAGGATTATCTCCGGTGTCGGGAGTTTCATACGCAAGCATTCCATCGACGAGTTGCCACAGCTTCTGAACGTCTTCGTCGGGCAGATGTCGCTAATCGGCCCGCGCCCTGCATTGCCAAGTGAGGTCATGCAGTACGACGACCGCGCCATGCACCGGCTCACGGTCAAGCCCGGCTGCGGCGGGGCCTGGCAGGCTGGCGAGCGCTCCGACTCAACGTTTGAGGGGATGATCGACGCCGACTTGGACTACATCAGGGCTAGCTCGTTCAGACACGATCTTGCGCTCATCTTCGGGACGCTTCGCTCCATGCTCGACGGGAAAGGGGCGTACTGATGGATCTCTCGAAGGCTAAAGTGTGCATCCCTACCTCCAGCGGGGGACACCTCACGCACATGCGCATGCTCATGCCGGCATTGAGCAAGGCGGCAGACCGGTTCTGGGTGACCTTCGATAAGGAGGACGCGAACACCGCGCTCGCGGACGAGCGGGTCTACCACTGCTTCTTCCCGACGAACCGCAATGTAAAGAACACGCTGAGAAACACGCTGCTCGCCGTGCGCATCCTGCGGCGCGAGCGCCCCGACCTCATCGTGAGCTCGGGTGCGGCAATCGCCGTCCCGTTCTTCCTGGTTGGGAAGGTGTTCGGAGCGAAGACCATATTCGTCGAGGTCTTTGACCGCATGGACGCCCCGACGCTCACGGGTCGGCTCGTGCGGCGCATCTCCGATCTGTTCGTCGTTCAGTGGCCCGAGATGCAGTCCGTCTACCCTGGGTCGGTGGACCTCGGATCGATTTTCTAGGGGGCTGGGCTGATGATATTCGTCACCGTGGGCACCCACGAGCAGCCCTTCGACCGGCTCGTCGAGGCAGTAGATGGGTTGTTGGCGGATGGGGCTCTCGTCGAACCCGTCTTCGTGCAGACAGGCTATTGCACTTACGAACCCAAGCGCTGCGAGTTCTCCCGCTTTGTCTCCGCGCCTGAGATGCGCTCACGGATGGAGACGGCTGACGTCGTGGTCACTCACGGCGGCCCATCCTCCTTCATCGAGGCAATGGCTGCCGGCAAAGTACCCGTTGTCGTGCCGAGGCGCGCCGACCTTGGCGAACACGTAAACAACCATCAGATTGACTTCGTTCGCACCGTCGTCGAGAGGGTCGGCGGTATCGTACCCGTCTTTGACGTCTCCGAGCTGCCCACCGCCATCGAGAGGGCTCGCTCCCTCTCCAAGGACGGCGGGGGTTTCAAGAGCCACAACGCTGAGTTCTGCCGGGATTTCGAACGTTTGATTGAAAGGTTGTAACTGATGATACCGAAGAAAATCCACTACGTCTGGTTCGGCGGGAAGCCGCTGACTCCTCTTGCCGAGCGGTGCTTGGCGTCATGGAGGGAGTTTTGCCCGGATTACGAAATAGTCCGCTGGGACGAGACGAATTTCGACGTTCGCGCAAACCGCTACTGCCGTGAAGCGGTTGCCGCGGGCAAGTGGGCGTTCGCCAGCGACTACGCGCGACTCTGGGTGCTCGTGAACGAGGGCGGCATCTACATGGATACCGACGTTGAGGTGCTACGACCGCTCGACCGCTTCCTTGGGGAGGAGGCGTTCTCCGGCTTCGAGGCGCCCGACCGTATTCCAACTGGAATCATGGCTGCCGTTGCTCATCAGCCCTTTTTCGAACAGCTGCTCGCGGATTACGATGGTCGGTCGTTCCTGAGGCCCGACGGCACCCCGGACCTGACGACTAACGTCACCTACATAACCGAAGCATGCCTCTCCGAGGGGCTTGTCCTTAATAACGAGAGGCAGACCATCTGTGGCTTCACGCTGTACCCGTCCGACTACTTCTGCCCTAAGGATTGGCTCACGAAGAAAATCAACCTTTCGGAGAACTCCCATACGGTCCACCACTTCGATGGCTCATGGGCGAGCGGCAGCACAAGGGTGAAGAACGAGATCATGCATCTGCTTGGGCCCAAGGGCGTCGACTTGATGAAAAAGTTGATGCGACGCTAGATCATCCGATGCAGCGCGAAAGGAGGGTAACGGAATGGCTTTGATGGTGCTTGAGGGCTCGGGCGATTCAAAGAGGCGCGATCAGCGCGTGGGTGCCAGGGGTGCGTCATCTCTTAAGGTAACGGATGCCTTCTGGTATGCGCTGCTCGCTTTTCTCGTCACTGGTTCGACGTGGGGGTACACATCCGACGATATCTGGTACCTCATTGGGACGGCCCTCGGAGTGATTCTTGGTGCCGTCTCCATTCTTTCGAAGAAGTACTCAGGTAGAGAGCTCGGGCTTTCATGTGGCATGATTGTCCTATCAATTATCGTCGCACTATCGTCCCATTCTCTAACGCTCCTGCTGACGTCCGTGCTGGTCGTATCATCAAAAGAGATGAGGCTGGACGCGATTCTGCGGGCGTTCCTTGTGGTAAAGGCAGCGTCGCTCATCTCCTTGATTGTATTCGGCCTATTGGGCCTTGTTGACGTGGAGGCGGTCTCGCACTATTCCGCACTTGCGGGTGGAACGATAGTCAGGCAGAGCGTGAACGGTGTGGCAACGAATATCTTGCATCTCGGATTGTTCACCCTTTTTGTTCTTCTTGCTGCGTTAAAACAAGAAAGGCTCGGGTTTGTTTCCTACCTTGCGATGATGGCTGTCAATATCGTGTTCTATCGCTGCGTTTCCTACAGCTCCGCCGGTATTCTCGTCACGGGGTGCGCCATCCTGCTTGCGATGGGGGTGCGCTACTCGGGTGTGGTTGCGAGCGCGTTGTGCCGATTTGGATGTTTCGTCGTCCCGCTTACCGTGGCCTTCTTCTTGTACACGGGTTACCAATTCGACGGAACGGGATGGATCGCCGAGCTGAATCATCTTATGACAGGGCGCATCGCATACAACCACTATTGGCTGACCGCTATTGGTCCGACTTTGTTCGGAGTCAACCCAGCTGGGGCTCCGGCCGCTTTCGACAACAGCGTCGTCTACCTCACGGTCGGACTCGGGGTCTTCGCAGCCATGGCGGTGCTCGCTGGCTACTTCCTCGCCATGAGGCGCCTAGGACGCAGCCGCGACGTCTATCTGCTACTAGCCGTATTCATGTTCTATGCGTTCTCCATGAGCGAGAGTGTCCTTCCTAGCGCGGTCGTGAACCCATCGTTGTTCATCGTGGTCGCTGCCATATCTCCCGGGTTCTACAAATCGCTCGAAGAAACGACGCGGATGCAAACGGTGGAAACGCAACCACTGGCAGTGCCAAACAACTAGAAATGGAGGGCGATGCCCGGTGAAAGCCGCAGTGATGACGTGGCATACCTATGACAATTTCGGGTCACTTCTTCAAGCTTACGCGCTTCAGCGATCATTGGAGAAGCTGGGGGTCGAGTCGTACCTCGTCAATTACGATCCTGAATCATACAACCCGAACAATTGCACTCGCACATCCGACTGGGTGAAAACCCACATTAGGATGACTCTGAAGAAAGCTCTTTCCGGAGCAAAGGGCCCGCTTTCAAGAAAGGTTTATCCCCAATGGGAGGATGAAGAGCGAAAGGAGGCTTACAAGCACTTCAGAAGCGAATTCCTGAGGTTCACGAAGGAGTGCGTCACCGCGTCTGACCTCTTCTCGCTTAATGATGAGTTCGACATGATCGCGTGCGGGAGTGACCAAATCTGGGCCCCAACGCGTTTCAACCCTCACTATTATCTCGATTTCGCTAAGGACCCAGAGCGGACGCTGGCATATGCGCCGAGCATCGGGCTTCCCTCAATAGACGATGAAGTGGTGCGGACCAAGGTTCGTGAGCTTGCAGGGCGTATCCGTCATCTCTCTGTACGAGAAGAGCGCGGGGCGGAGATTCTGGAGTCAATCCTTGGCACCCGACCGGCAGTCGCAATCGATCCGACCGCCTTGCTCACGGGAGATGAGTGGTGTGAGGCAATGGGCCTGCAGGGACAGGTTGTTGAAGAGCGGTACGCATTGTGCTATTTCCTCGGGAACGACCGAAGGAAATGGGAGAGTGCCTCGCGGATCGCAGGGTCGCACGGTCTTGTGCTGAGGGGCATTCCCGTGTTCAAGCAGGACGGAGCGAGGGACGCGAAGCTCTGCCTAGGAGTTGGACCAAAGGAGTTTCTCGAGCTTATCTACGGTTCTGAAGCAGTGTTCACGGACTCGTTCCATGGGACGATGTTCTCGTTGCTGTTTCATAAGGAGCCGTTCGTCTACAAGCGGTTTTCTGACAAAGATCGAAAGAATCAGAACTCTCGAATAGAGAACATTTTACGGATTGCCAACCTGGGCGCCACCGTACTGCAGTCTACCGATGACGTCTCGGCCAGATCTTTTGGGGCCATCGACTGGGATGCCGTGGATCGAGGAATCTCCGAAGCCCGTGAGGCTTCGGAAGCGTTTCTCTCGCACAGTGTATCCGAGATAAACAGGCATGTTGCAAGTTCGTCCCTTCCGTGCTTCCCCCCGACAATGACCTGCTGCGGATGCGGTGCGTGCGTCTCGGTTTGTCCGACGGGAGCTTTGTCGCTGACTGAGAGTGCCGACGGGTTTCTTGAAGCTCACATAGACAGGGAAAAATGTATCGAGTGCGGTGCCTGTGCTCGGGTCTGCCCGTTTGCGAACGACAAGGGGAAGAGCCTTCGGAACGGAAGCACGTACTCATACATCTCGGCCGACGACAGCGCGCTTTCCAAGAGTTCTTCGGGCGCGCTTGCTCATGACCTGACGGCGGATTATCTCGAGCATGGAGAATCGGTGACGGGATGCGCGCTCCGAGACAGGGGCACTCGTGCCGTTCACATTACGCTTCCGAGCGCCGAAGGAGACGCAAGCGCCTTTCAAGGGTCGAAATATATCCAGAGTGATTTCCGTAGGGCGTTTGACACCTTGATGCTCGATGGCCGTCATCTTGTCATCGGTACACCGTGTGAGATTGCGGCGATGAGGAACGTTATTGAGGCGAGGGGCGTATCGGACCGTTACGTCTTGGTCGATCTCATCTGTCACGGGGTGCCCTCCGCCCATCTCTACAGGAAGCAACTCTCCGAGTTCAGGGGTAAGCGACATGATGCAGATTCACCGATAGAGGTGCGGTTCCGTAACAAGCTCGACGGTTCTTGGCGCGATTGGACTCTCTATCTCGAATGCGAGGGAGACGAGTTGCGGATTCCAGAGGCTCGGTCGGCGTTCTACGCCCTCTTCAACAAGGGAAACTGCTACATGCCCTCCTGCTACGAGTGTCTCTGGAGGACGGCGTCAGCTGCTGACATCAGGATTGGGGACTACTGGGGTTCGCGCTTCTCAGGCAACGACAAGGGCGTATCCATGGCGGTTGCCATGACGGAGAAAGGAAAGAGCCTGTTAAAGCGCGTGGCTGGCGAGCACGCGGCGCACTTCATGGAGCAAGACGTCGAAGACTATTTCGCTAACCAGCAGATCGTCAACCGTGATCAACCCCTTCTGCATGACAGGATCATCGCGGAGCTCAAAGACCCAGCGGTATCTCTGGAGGGGATTGCCAAACGATATTGCGGAGAGCGTTCGATCCAGGCCTTAGCAAGGAAAATCAGAGGGATTGTTTCACGGGGTTCGCATGAGTAAGTACGGCCAACTCGCCAAAAATACCATCCTTATCGGTGTGGGTAGTTTTTCCTCGAAGCTGCTCACATTCCTTTGTGTTCCGCTGTACACAGCACTGCTTACGACCGAACAGTATGGGCTCGCGGACATCATTACTACGACATCGATTCTTGTGTTTCAGATTCTGACGCTCAGCATAAGCGAAGGGTTGATGAGGTTTTGTCTCGAGGAAGACTCAGACAAGCGAGCCATATTCAGCACGAGCATCCTTATTACATTCGCGGGCTTCGCAATCCTTGCTCTTCTCGCTCCGCTTGCTGACAATATCGGGGCGATTAGCGCGTGCTACCCGTTGTTTATGATGTATTACATCGGGTATACGCTTTACACTACAATGTCTTACTTCGCTCGTGGCATTGAGGCAATAGCGGCTTATTCAGCATGCGGTGTTCTCAACACCGCGCTTGCCATCGGATTCAATCTCCTCTTTCTTGTAGCGTTTCGTTGGGGGCTGTTCGGATACATCGCAGCATTCTCCATTTCCTTTAGCGCGTCCGCTTTCGTTCTGTTCATCGCCTCAAAGGGATACCGCTATTGCACCGTGCGAGGCATTCATGCCTCGTTGGTTAAAGAGTTGATTGGGTACTCTGCTCCCATGATTCCGAATGGGATCAGCTGGTGGGTAAGTAATTCGGCAGGTCTATATTCGGTAATGCTATTCTGTGGCGCTTCTGCGTCGGGAATCTATTCCGCTGCCCAAAAAATACCGGCAATCATATATGCAGTATGCGGAATCTTCATGACTGCTTGGCGTATTTCCTCGGTAAAAGGTTTCGGTACGGGTGAGTCGAAAGACTTTTATGCGCACATCCTTCGCGGACTCATTGCCTTTTCCACAGTATTAACGGCTGCGTTAATCGTATTGGTACGTCCCGTGTCGTCAGTGATGTACGCGAGCGACTTTCAAGAGGCTTGGAGATACGTGCCTCTCCTAACGATTGCCGTGTATTACCACTCGATGGATGAGTTCTTTGGTTCCGTGTATACCTCGGCAAAAAACACAAAGATGCTGTTCATTTCAGCCGTGGTTGGAGCAGCCGTGAACGTCATCCTGTGCCTTGTCCTTGTGCCATTCACAGGTCTTGATGGTGCCGCCGTTGCTGCTTTAGGTAGTTACCTTCTCATCTACTGCGTTAGGGATGTCCATACAGAGAAATTCTTTCCGTTCAGGCGATATCGAAAAACTCAAACAATCTGTACGGCCCTATTGCTCATCTCGGCGTTGGCGATGACACATCTGGGTTCAGTGGGGATTTATGTGTCATCAGCGGCTTTGACAATCCTCGTATTTGTGAATTGGGGCACTTTCAAGTCCGTAGCACAGGTGATTGCCCGCGGGCGTATAAGTCGGATTACAGGAAGGTAACTATGAAGAAGATAATGCTTGTCTTCGGGACGCGCCCGGAGGCGATCAAGATGTGCCCGCTCGTGAACGAGCTGAAGTCGAGGCCGAGCGAGTTCGAGACGGTCGTCTGCGTCACGGGGCAGCACCGCGAGATGCTCGACCAGGTGCTCAAGGTGTTCGACGTGGAGCCCGACCACGACCTACACGTCATGAAGCCCGGGCAGACGCTCTTCGACATCACGAGCGACGTTTTGCTGAAGATAAAGGCCGTGCTGGAGGAGAAGCGCCCGGACTATGTGCTCGTCCACGGGGACACCACCACCTCTTTCGCGGCGGCGCTGGCGGCGTTCTACCTGCAGATTCCGGTTGGCCATGTGGAGGCCGGCCTCAGGACCCGCAACCTCTACAGCCCCTGGCCGGAGGAGTTCAACCGCCAGGCGGTGGACGTCATATCGCAGTGGTACTTCGCGCCCACGGAGACCTCGCGTCAGAACCTTCTCGACGAGGGCAAGCCCGCCGACCGCATCTTCGTTACCGGTAACACCGGTATCGACGCCCTCGGGACCACGGTCAGGGAGGGCTACTCCCACCCCGAGCTGGACTGGGCGTCCGGGTCCCGTCTCATCCTCATCACGGCGCACCGCCGCGAGAACCTGGGCGAGCCCATGCACCGCATGTTCCGCGCCATCCGCCGAGTCATGGAGGAGAGGCCGGACACCAAGGCGATATACCCCATCCACATGAACCCGCAGGTGCGCAAGGCGGCTCACGAGGAGCTCGACGGCTTCGACCGCCTGCGGATCATCGACCCGCTCGAGGTTGTCGACTTCCACAACTTCATGGCTAGGAGTTACCTGATCCTGACCGACTCCGGCGGCATCCAGGAGGAGGCGCCCTCCCTCGGAAAGCCCGTGCTCGTCATGCGCGACACCACGGAGCGCCCTGAGGGAGTCGCCGCGGGCACGCTGAGGCTCGTCGGCACCGAGGAGGAGGCGATCTACCGCGAGTTCTCGCGGTTGCTCGACGACCCGGCGGAATACGCGACTATGTCTCACGCAAGTAATCCCTACGGCGATGGTCACGCAAGCGAGCGCATTGCCGGCATTCTTTCGCGCTAGCGGGGTGCGTTGAAAACTTAAGAGGTCGGCTTGTGACCACCTCATAGCCTGTACCCATCTGATGGGTGCGGGCTATTTCTTTGCCCGCCCGAGGAGAAAGGCGGGCCTTTTCATGGGTGGCGAGAACGATGGCGCGGCCGCGCAGGCGCAGGTCGCGGGTGAGCCGCAGGCGCAGGGCGACCAGGCGCAGGCGGCGGTGACGGCTGGGCTCCAGGGCGCGAACGTCGCGGACAACGGCGGCGACGCTGTCGCCCGGGCCCACAAGGACTACGAGGCGGCGCTCGCGGAGCGCGACGCCCGCATCGCCGAGCTGGAGGGCGAGATCGCGGAGGCGGCGAAGACCGCAGAGGGCGCGGAGGCCCTGCGCAGGGAGATGGACGAGCTGCGCCGGAGGGGCGACGAGGAGCGCGTCGGCTTCGAGCTGCAGATCGCGGGGGCGCGCAACGTGAAGGCGGCACGCGCGCTTCTCCCCGACCACGACAACGACATCGAGAAGCTCAAGGCCGCCGAGCCTTGGCTGTTCGGCGCGGGTGCGTCTACGCCCGCGCAGACTGGCGCGACGGGGCTGCCCAACGCGGGCGCCGCGTCTGACGAGGGCGCGCAGATGAAGCGCTGGCGGAAGATCGCCGGCATCGAGGGAGACGAGGAGTAACCGATGGCCAATTCGATTGCCTACACGAAGAACTACACCGCCGTCCTGGACGAGGTCTACAAGAGGGCCGCGTGCTCGACGTGCCTGAACAGCCCCCGCCGCATGGCGCGCGCCGGGCGCAACGCCAAGGAGATCATGATCCCGAAGATCGAGGTGACGGGCCTCGGCGACTACACGCGCAACGTGGGGTACAAGACGGGCTCGATCACCTACGAGTTCGAGACCAAGACGTTCAACTACGACCGCGGCATCAAGCTGCTTGCGGACGTGATGGACGTGGAGGAGGCGGGCGTGCTCGACTGCTTCGTGGCGGCGGGCTCCGAGCTGCAGCGCACGCAGGTGGCGCCGGAGGCCGACGCCTTCACCTTCTCCGAGATCGCGGGGCACGCGGGAGTCACCCCCGTGGCGGAGGACTTCGCCGACGCCGACGCCGAGGACGTGCTGGCGAGCCTGCGCGCCGCGACGAACGCGATGGACGAGGCTGAGGTGACGACCGGGAGCCGCATCCTCTTCATCACACCGACGCTCAAGGGCGTGCTGGACGACTTCTCTCTCGCGAACCCGGCGCGCAGCAACCGCGTGCTCGAGCGCTTCAGCCGCATCGTGGAGGTGCCGCAGACGCGCTTCTACAGCGCGATCGCGCTCAACTCCGGCGACGAGGACCAGTTCGGGTACTCGCGCGCCGAGGGCAGCTACGTGAAGACCGGGGACACGAGCGTCACGCCCGGCAAGACGTACTACACGGAGAGCTCCGGCACCTACACCAAGGTGGCGAGCCCGAGCGCCGGGAGCCTGAGCAACTACTACGAGCTGGTGGGAGCGGGCGCGCCGATCAACTTCATGGTGGTGGAGCGCTCGGCCGTCATCAAGTTCGACAAGCACGTGGCCTCGAGGGTCTTCTCGCCCGACGAGCTGGAGAACCTGGACAGCTACATGATGAAGTACCGCAAGTACGGCATCGTGGAGCTGCTGGACAACAAGCTGGACGGCGTGCACGTCTCCTGCGCGCCGCTGGCGTGAGCGAGGGGCTGACGGGCGCGGTCGGCTGCAGCCCCGCGCCCGTCTCCTATGACTTCTACCTCGACGGGTACGGCGGGGCGCTGTCGGCGGCGGACTTCTCCGAGGTGATGCCAGCCGCCGTGCGCATGGTCGGGTCGCTCACCGGCGCGCGCGAGGTGCAGGACAAATGGGACGACGCGCAGGCGGACGCGTGGCGGCGCGCCGTCTGCGCGGCGACCGACGCCTTCGCCGAGTACGGCGAGGGGCGCGTGGGCGGCTTCTCGATCGGCTCATTCTCCGTGACGAATTACCGCGACGACGGGACGACCGGTGCCGAGGTGGCGCGGGAGGCGGCGCTTTCGGAGCTGGCGGGGACGGGCCTCTGTTGGAGCGGGGTGAGGTAGATGCGCTACTTGCGTCCGATACCGAGACGGCTCCTTCCCGACGACATGATCGTGTGGCCGGCTGCGGGCGACGGGACGTACGGGCCGTCCGTGCTGGTGAGGCACGTGCGCTTCGAGCGCACGGAGTCCGCCGTGGACGACGCCCACCGCAGCGCGGACGGAGGCGCGGGGCGGATCTTCGTTGACGCGACGAGCTCGGAGGGCGCCTTCGAGGTGCCCGCGGGGTCGCGCGTGCTGGTGGGCGCGGGGCCGAGCGTGCACGTGCTCAGGTGCCGGCGCTGCTGCGTGGTGCGCGGGCACGTGCACCACTGGGAACTGGAGGTGGGCTGATGGCTCCTTGCGGAGAGGTTGCGGGCGCGGTGGCGTCGATGCTCTACGCCCTGGGATTTACGGGTGTGTTCTGCGCGCCGCCCTCGGCGGGGTTTTGCGCCGAGCCGATCGTGGTGACCCAGGGGCACTTCGCCCGGGAGGCGCGGCTGACTGACGGCAGCGAGCGCGGTCGCGTGGACGTCGGCGTGCTGGTGTGCCGAGAGGGGGCAGGTGCCGCCGAGGCCGTTTGCCTGGCTGCCGAGCGGTCGCTGCGCGGCGCGGCGTGGCCGATCGACGTCGACGGGGTGAGGATCGCCTCGGCGGACTCCGACGGCTCCGGTCCGCGCGGGCGCGACGGGTCCGGGCGGTGGCTGTGGGGGTTCACCTTGATCTGCACGGTGGTGAGGCATGTTGGGTGATGGACATGTGCGCGCGAGCGGGCAGCGAGTTCGCGACGATTCTAAGAAGGGGCCGGCTCGCCGCGATACGCGGGATGAGAGCCGGCGCAGCGCCTCCGAGACCGACCGGATGGGGCGCGAGCAGCAGCGGCGCGCCACTGCGTGCGGACGCGCCCGGGGGCAGCTGTGAGCGGGTTCTCCTACGCGGGGCGCGACTTCTCCCCATACGTGCAGGCGGAGCTTGAGGAGCCGGCCGCGCACGCCCTGGAGCCGCGCGCGCTCGCGGTGCCCGGCAGGCCCGGCGCGCTGCTTCTGGGCTGCGAGCTGCCACCTCGCGAGGTGCGGTTGCGTCTGCACCTGGACGCGGGGTCGCAGATGAGGGCGTGCGAGCTGTCGCGCCTGCGGGCGCTGCTGCGGGCGTGGCTCTGCGCGCCCGGCGGGGACCTTGTCGTCCCCGGCGAGGGCGCGCTCACGTGGCGCGACGCGGTGGTGACGGGCGTCTCGGACTGGGACACCCTTTTCGAGGGCGGCTCGTGCGCCGTTGATTTCACGTGCTACGACCCGGTGGCATACGGCGCGGCGCGCTCCTGCACGGGGACGGAGCTCGAGGTGCTGGGCACCTGGCCGACGCTGCCCGTGATGACGCTGACGGCTGCGGCCGGCCCTGCCGTGAAGGTGACGGACGGCGGCGGGCGCTACGTGCTGGTCGAGCGGGACCTCTCCGCCGGGGACGAGGTGGTGATGGACTTCGCCGCCGAGTCCGTGACGGTGGGCGGCGAGGACGCCTCCGCCGATGTGGGCGTGGGGAGCACGTTCTTCTCGCTGCCGCCCGGTGCGCACGCCCTGACGTTCTTTGGATGCTCGGCGCACGAGGTGGCGTGGACGGAGAGGTGGCTGTGATGGTTCCGGCGATCTACCTCTTCGACCGCTTCGACGGTCCGCTGGGGATCCTTTCAGCCGTGGCCTCGCTCACGCACACCGAGGAGCTGGGCGGTGAGGACACGATCGAGTTCGACTGCACGGCGGCGCCTGAGAAAGGGTCCCGCCTGCTGTGGCGCGACCCCGAGGACGGCGCCTGGCGCGAGCACGTGGTGGTGCGCACCGACGAGCCGCTCGCGGGCCCCGCGCATGTGTACGCCGAGTCCTCCATAAGCGAGCTTCTGGGCGACTTCATCGAGGAGGAGCGGCTGTCCGCGAAGACCGCCGCCGAAGCCCTCGCCGCCGTTCTGGCGCACACGCGCTGGGTTGCGGGCGACGTGGGCGTGGGCGATGCGCGTCGCGGCTGCCTGCTCTACCACGTGAACGCGCTCGCGGCGCTGAGGCGCGTCGAGGAGGTCTGGGGCGGCGAAATCGAGTGCTCGATAGCCGTGGAGGGCAGGCGCGTCGCTGGGCGCACGGTGTCGCTGCCCGCGCGGCGCGGGGGCTGGCACGGTGCGCGGCTCACGCGCGGCAAAGGGCTCATCGCCTGCACGCGCACGGTGTTGGAGGACGAGGTGTTCACGGCGCTCTACGGCTTCGGGCGCGGGCTGCCGGTCCTGGACGAGAGCGGCGAGCATACCGGCGGATATACCAGGCGGCTGACCTTCGGCGCCGTGAACAACGGTGTGAACTGGGTGGGCAGCGACGAGGCGCGCCTGGCATGGGGGCGCCCCGATGGCGCCGGGGGCCGGGCGCACCGGTTCGGGAGTGTGGTGTTCGCCGAGTGCGAGGACGCCTCCGAGCTGAAGGCGCTCACCGAGGCGGAGCTTGCGCGGCTGAGCCGCCCCCGTGTGGCCTACGAGGCCGAGGCGGCAGAGGTCTGCGGCTGCGGCTTCGTGGGGCTGGGAGACGACGTCGCGGTGTGCGACGACGCGCGGGTGCCGCCGTGGAGATTCACGGCGCGATGCGTGCGGCGCGTGCGGGGGTTCGGCGCGGGCGGGATCGTGCGCCGGCTTACGCTGGGGGCCGTTGAGCGCACGTCGTGGTCGGCGTCCGCCGACGTGGCGGCGCGCGTGGCCACGGTCGAGGAGGCGGCTTCCGCCGCCGGCGAGGCGGCCGCCGCAGCCGCCGGCGCGGTCTCCTCCCTGGAGGATCTGAGCGAGATGGAGTTCTGACATGGCTGACGAGGAGACGTTTGCGCTTGCGGGCGACGGGCTGTACGAGGTGACGTGGGACGATGCCGACGCTCCGCTCGGTTTGCCGCTTCTGGCCTCGCCCGCAGACGCACGGGGGCGCGGCATGGACCTTTCCGTGGTGCGCGGCGGCGAGGCGGTCGACCTCACGGGCGCGACCGCCTACCTGCTGTGGCGCCACCGCGAGGCGCGGGCGCGCGGGTGCGAGCCGTTCGAGGCCGTCGACGCCGAGCACGGCCGTTTTCGCGTGTTCTGGCCCGCCTCGATGGCGTGCGCGGAGGGCACGGTCGACGCGCAGGTGGTGGTCCGCGGCGGTGACGAGGCGATCTCGTCCGCGCCGTTCGCCGTGCGCGTTTCCGCTGCGCTTGCCGGCGTCGAGGGCTCGAGCGGCGACGGGTACTCGATGTTTTTGGAGGCGATCCGGAAGTTCGAGGAGGCCGACGAGCTGATCGACGCCGCCGTCGAGAAGGCGCAGCAGGCGGCTTCGGCCGCCGAGGGGGCGTCCGCCGCGATCGCTGCGGCGACGGCCGCGGCCGCGGCGGCGACCGAGGCGAAGGACGACCTGCTCACGGCGGCGGAGCGCGGCGACTTCGACGGCGACCCGGGCGCTGCGGGCGCCGACGGGCAGGACGGTGCCGACGGGCAGGACGGCGTGAGCCCGACGGCGAAGGTGGAGCAGACCGAGACCGGAGCGCTCATCACCGTGACGGACGCTTCCGGCACCACGACCGCGACGCTCTCGCACGGGCAGAAGGGCGACGCGCTCACGTTCGACGACCTCACCGAAGAGCAGGTCGCGGCACTGCGCGGCGAGAAGGGCGATACGGGCGACGCGTTCGAGTACTCCGACTTCACGCCCGAGCAGCTGGAGGCGCTGCGCGGGCCGGCCGGGGCGGACGGGGCCGACGGCATCAACCCGGAGATATTCTTCGTCAGCTATCCGGAGGATGAGGGGATCAAGATCCAGATCTGGGACTACCGGCACGCCGAGGCGCGCGTGATCAGGCACGGCACGAGCTGCACGCACTCGTGGGACGGCACGGTGCTCACCGTGACGAGCGCAAGCGGGACGAGCTCGGCCGACCTCGCGGGACCCAAGGGCGACAAGGGCGACCCCGGCGACGCGTTCGAGTACTCCGACTTCACGCCCGAGCAGCTGGAGGCGCTGCGCGGGCCTGCGGGGGCCGACGGGGCCGACGGCGCGGACGGAGCCGATGCCGACATCGTGGGGGCGACCGCCACGGTGGACGGGTCCACGGGGACGCCCGCGGTCGCCGTCACGGTGGGCGGTGCGCCGGGGGCGCGGACGTTCGCGTTCGCCTTCTCGGGCCTCAAGGGCGAGGCCGGGGAGCCCGGGCCGCAGGGAGAGCCGGGCGCGGACGGGGCGCCGGGCAGCGCGCCCGACCTTTCCGCGTACGCGACGAAGGCCTACGTGGACCAGGCGATCGAGGACCTGGACGATCTTTCCGAGATGGAGTTCTAGATGGCTGTGGGAACGGTTTCCAAGGCGCTTCTGACCGAGATTGCCAACGCGATCCGCGAGCAGAACGGGCAGCAGGTGCGCTACATGCCGCTGGAGATGAGCTCGCGGGTGCTGGAGATGGACGGGACGCGCGAGGGCGTGGGGCTCGTCGCCGCGCCTGAGGCGGGCACCGGGGTCCTCTCCGAGGTCGTGTTCGAGCTTCTTGCCGACGCGATCCGCACGCAGAACGGGTCGACGACGACCTACACCCCCGCCGAGATGCCGGCGGCGATCCGCGCGCTCACATGGGACACGGGGGTCAAGATGCGCGCGCTGCTGCTCTCTGACGGGACGCTCGAGCTGAACTACCGCGACGGTCGGTCCTCCGACGTGGAGGGGGCGGTGATCCTGGAGGGATGGGAGATTCCGGCCGAGGGCTTCTCGTCCTCGAGCGACATCCCCTGGCGAACGCGGCGCAGCGAGGTGCTGCGGGCGCTGATAGACTCAGACTTTGCGGGCGGCGGCCTGACCAACGCGTCGCACCTGTTCCAAAGCCTGCAGCAGATGACCGAGGTGCGGGGGTTCGAGGCGCTGGAGGGCGCGCTGAGCTTCGATCAGGTGTTCTCGAGCTGCCCTTCGCTGGAGAGCGTGTACGCGGCCAGATGGGAGCCTACCGGCGAGCAGACGGGCAACCTTGGCCTCTACGGGTGCAACCGCCTGGTGGGCGGGATGGGCTATTCGCCCGACTACGGCGAGGACGTCGACGGCCACCTGGGATTCGGCGAGGACGGGATCTTGACGGATCCCACGGCCGATGAGCGCGAATGGGTGGCGTGCCACCTGTACGCCGACGGCGAGCTCGTGCTGACGCTGGACCCCGAGCCCGAGGAGGGACGCGAGGTTGCGTTGAGCTCGCGGATGTGCGCGACGGCGCGCTACCGGGCGATCGGGTCGCGCGCCTGGGACGATGCCGGGGTGGACGTGCTGAAGGCGACGTTCTCCGAGGACCTGTTGGGGCTTACGTACGCGAACCTGTCGTACTGGTTCTACACCGACGGGGAGATGACCGAGGTCGTCGGGCTCTCCAACCTGCCGGAGGTCCGGGAGATGCGCTACGCGTTCTCGAACTGCGACGGACTCACCGAGCTCGACCTGTCTGGGTTTCCGACTGAGGGGCTCACGGACCTGTTCTACTGCTTCTCGGGGTGCTCGAACCTGACGACAATCTGGGCGGATGCGGACTGGTCGCTGCCTGCGGGGTGCGAGGGGTCCGGCATGTTCTACGACTGCAAGGCGCTGGTGGGCGGCGCAGGGACGGCGTACGACAGCGGAGGCCGGGACGAGGTCTACTGCCGGATCGACGACCCGCCGGTGGCTCCGGGATATCTGACGGTGAAGGGCTAGGACTTGGTGTTCAGTGCCTTCCTGACCCTCTCATAGAGCTTTTCTCCGCTGAGGCCCCAGGGCTTGTCTATGGTCCTGAGGGCCTCAGCTACCTCATCGGAGCACGCATAGTCCTGTGCGTCTTCGAAGTCCCAGCCCATGTATTCGGCAAGGTATGCAGATAGCTCGCGCATCGGATAACCCTCCGTACGCTCACGCGCAAGATACATGCGCGCATCCATCAAAGAGAGATCCCAATGCTTCTGCAGCAGACCGATGATTTTCTTCTCGTCTGCTATTCCCTCATTCAGCGCAGCGACTGCCCGGGCGAGGGATTCGTCGTATCCATTTTGATATTCGATGCTCTGGTACATCTGCCGCCCCCTCTTATCGCCTACATGCTCTTGTGAACTCCTTTGTGAAGAAACAGAACGCAACATTACGCCCATTTTACCAGCTAGATGGGCATTTTGTGACTGCGCATGACACTTCTCCCAGAGGGCGGGGCGTTCCCGTCCGGGGAGGAGGCGCGCATGGAGTCGGTGATCGCGGCGCTCGTGACGGGGGTGCTCACCCTCGCGGGGGTGCTCGTGTCCAACTCGCGCAGCCGCGCGGTCATGGAGGTCAAGATCGACAACCTGACGAGGCAGGTCGAGAGGCACAACTGCCTCATCGAGCGCACCTACGCCCTGGAGCAGGACGTCGCCGTCGTGAAGGCGGAGATCGAGAACATGCGGAAGGGGCAATGATGGAGGCTTTCCTGACATCCAACGAGTGGCCGTGGCGCCTGGCGAGGACGATCGTCCAGGGCGTGCTCGGCGTGGTCGTGGCCAACGTGGACATGCTCGTGGGCTGCGCGGTGCTGGCACCGGAGTGGCGCGCCGTGGTGGTGGCGCTCGTGATGGCCGTGCTGTCGCCGGTGATGGCGGAGCTCGGCGCGGCGCTGCCGTCGGGCGGTGGTTCCGATGAGTGACGGGCGCGAGTTCGCGAGCGAGGAGGAGCGCTGGGAGGCGCTGCGCGGCGAGGGCGTCGAGGCGGCCGCGCCCGACGACTGGGAGCCCGACGAGGGCGAGGACGGCGGCTTCGAGGAGGTGCCCGATGGCGTATAGCATCCTCTTCAAGCAGTGCGGCTCTGACCACATGACGCGCGGGCGCTCCCGCGCGATCGACCGCATCGTGGTGCACTTCACGGCGACGCTCGCCTCCGCGCGCAACAACGCGACGTACTTCGCGCGCAACGAGGGCCAGGGTGCGAGCGCGCACTACTTCGTCGACGACATCACGCCCGAGATCTACCAGAGCGTGGCCGAGGGCGACACCGCCTGGCACGCGGGGAACTGGCAGATGAACTGCCGCGCGATCGGGATCGAGGTCGTCTCTGCCGGCGAGGACTTCAGCGCGACCGAAGTCGAGAAGCTGGGCTGGCTGGTCAGGAGGCTCATGGCCAAGTACGGCATCGACGCCTCCGGGGTCATCCGCCACTACGACGTGACGGGCAAGCTCTGCCCCGCGCCCTACGTGACCGCGTCCAAGTGGGCAGCGCTCAAGGCCGCGATCACGGGCGGGGCGGCGATTCCGTCCGGCGGCGAGACTTCCGCGCCCGGCGGCGCGGTCGCGGAGCTCGCGCGGCGCGTCATCGCAGGCGAGTTCGGCAACGGGGACGCGCGCCGCGCGGCCCTGGGGAGCCGCTACTCGGAGGTGCAGGCGGAGGTGAACCGCATCCTTCTGGGTGGCGGCTCCTCGTCTGCTCCCGCGCAGCCCGCCGCCCCTGACATCGAGGCGCTGGCACAGGCGGTGATCAGGGGCGACTACGGCAACGGGGACGATCGGCGCGCGGCGCTCGGCGCGAGCTACGACGCGGTGCAGGCCAGGGTCAACGAGATCCTGGGCGCCGGCGGTTCCGACGGCGGGCCGGGCGAGGCCGACATCGACGCTCTGGCGCGGGCGGTCATACGCGGCGAGTACGGCAACGGCGAGGAACGTAAGTCGCGCCTGGGGTCGCTGTACGACGCGGTGCAGGCGCGCGTGAACGAGATCCTGCTTTGACGGTAGGTCAGGGCCCGACGCATGGCTTTTCAACGTTTTCCATGCGCCGGAGGGCCCTGCTATAGCCCGCAGGCGCGTGGGAAATGTTGGAAAGCCCCTGGCACCTTGCTTTGGGATAGATATGGGGCGGCCCCGTATCTCTTGGGATGCGGGGCCGCCCTGTCTTAGATTGTTATGCCTTCGCGGTGCCTGGGGCCTGCTACAAGCGTTCGGTACCACCAGTCGCGGTCTCTCGGGCCTGCCTCGGCGAGCGCATCTATCAGGCGGGTCTGGGCTACCTCGTCGAGGCGTGCGAAGTCGTCTCGCATCGCGTTCTCGATGGCCGCGGACGCCTCGATCATGTTGCGCAGAATCCTCTGCTTCTCCTCTAGGGTGAAGCTCTGTGGGGAAATCTCGACCAGTTCTGCCATGAAGTAGGCGCGGTCCTCTTCGGCGGTGAGGGCGTTCCAGTCGGTTGCCATTTGGAATCTCCTTTTTCTTCTGGAACCGTCTTTCTGGGACTTCTGGGTGGTACGAATTCCGGTACGAAGGAGCCTGGAAGGAGCGTTTCGCAACGTTTTCTTGCGCTGTGCGCATCAGTCCGAAAAACGGTATTCTACCTGCGGGAATGATGCGTTTTGTTGCGAAGCGCTCCTTGGTGCTTATACCCCCTCAGTCCCCCAATTGGAAACGGTCTGCCGCGTCACGCCCAGCGCGGACGCCACCTCCTGCTGGCTCATCCCCCGCTTCTTCCGCAGCTTCATAAGCTTCTCGCCCACCATGCGCTATCCCTTTCCCAGCGATTCCATCGGGTACCATTCTCGCTGATCAGGGGCTTGCATTGAAGCAAATATTCCCGACATTTCGTCAAATTCGCTTGGCGGGACAAGCTCCTCGTCCCGTTTAATGGGCGGCATCACCATGCACATGACGAAAACCCGAGAATCCGACTCCCCGTTTAACGCATAATGCCGGATCGCGTTCTACGACCTCGCCTCCGGTGAAGGCATCGGCTGGAAAGATCCGCGCCGTCGCGTTCCCGACGCAGACGGGGGGGGCGTTCCCGCACGCCGACCCTTCCCTTGGCGAAAACACGTTCTGATGACGGTTTTGGTAGGGAAACCACCGGATCGGGTTCCCTTTCACCCGATCCGCGGAACGTTTTCCCAGTTCGAGAAACCTAAGCGGATGTCCGCAGGGGATTTTCTCTACCAAAACCGTCATCAGAACGTGTTTTGGTAGGAAGCTGGCGCGGCTCCGGGGGCGAGGAGCCTCTTCCGAGGATTATGCGCCAACCGGGGAGTCGGAATCGAGAAATCGAAAAGCGCCAAATCGCGCCAAATCGCGCCAAATCGCGCCAAATCGCGCCAAATGTTGTTATACTGAGTTTCCTCTGAATCACTCGGAAAGGGCGCCCATGGACGAAGCAGAATTGCGCAGCGACCTCGCAACCGGAGAGACCCCCTCCATCGAGTTCAAACGCTGCGGAAACTCGGTTGGAAGAGACACGTTCGAGACCATCTGCTCTTTCGCGAACAGCTTCGGGGGCAGCATCTACCTGGGAGTAGAAGACGATGGAAACGCAATCGGAATCCCCGAAGAGAATATCGTGCCCGTGAAAAGGAACGTGACCAACGTGGTTCACAATCCGAACGTTTTCGACCCGCCGGCCACCCTTGAGTTCGAAGACATCGTTTTCGAGGGCTCGTCGCTTGTTCGGATATGGATTCCTCCCAGTCCGTCGATCCACCGATACAAAGGGAGGATATTCGAGCGCATCGAGGACGCCGACGTTGTCGTGAGCACCGAAAGCCAGCTTACGGCTTTGTGCGTACGCAAGCAGAACATCTACACCGAGCAGCGGGTGTTCCCGTATGTGGAAGCAAGTGATTTGCGCATGGATTTGCTTCCCGCCATCCGAACGATGGCCACGGGAAAACGAACCCGACACCCTTGGAACGGCATGACCGACGAAGACCTCTTGCATTCGGCAGGGCTTTTCGGCAAGAACTTCGTCACGGGCGAAAAAGGATTCAACCTTGCAGCCGTCTTGTTGTTGGGCGATGCCGACGTCATTCGGTCGCTGTGCCCTTCCTATAAAACGGATGCCGTTGTCAGGATAAGCGACCAGGATCGATACGACGATCGCGTCATCGTCACAAGCAATCTGATAGAAGCCTTCGACCAACTCACCGGCTTTTGCACGAAGCATCTGCCGGATCGGTTCCACCTTGAAGGCTCCGTTCGCGTGAGCCCTCGCGACATCATCGTTCGCGAGGTAATCTCGAACATGCTCGTGCATCGCGAATACACGAGCCCGTTTCCTGCAAAACTCATCATCGACAATGAAAGGTTGCGCACGGAAAATGCAAGTCGCGCCCCTTTCATGGGTCGAATCACGCTGAGCGATTTCAATCCTATCCCAAAGAACCCCCTGATAGGCGCATTCTTCAACAACATCGGGCTGGCGGAAGAGCTGGGTTCCGGCACACGGAACCTGTACAAATACACCAAAGTCTACTCTGGGGCGGAACCGGTTCTCAACGAGGGAGCGATTTTCACAACGACGGTCCCCCTGCACGTCGAGAACGTCGAACCCGTCGCGGAGCGTCCTCACGATATGCTTTCTCTTGCAAGACAAATCGCCTTGGATCGTGGATATGCAACGGTTTCCGATCTCGAGCGCAAGGGAGTCGCCCGCAGAACCGCTCAGCGCGAACTGGCAGCACTCGCCCAACAGGGGACGCTGCAAGCGAAAGGAAACGGTCGGGCCCGAAAATATTTCCTGCCTTAAAACCCTATTCGACGATCGACCGAAAGAAGAAGAAGAAGAAGGAGAGAGAGGGGGGGGGTCGTAAGCTCGAAGCGCTCCTATTCCACGCGCATCATGCGATACCCTACCCCTACGTGGGTTTGGATGTAGCGAGGGTTCGCAGGATCAGGCTCGATCTTCTTGCGAAGCGTGGCCATGAACACGCGAAGCGACGAGCGATCGGACGCGAGCATGGTGCCCCACACCTCTTTGAGCAGGTAGTTGTGCGTGAGCACCTTGCCGGTATTGCGCGCCAGCAGACAGAGGAGCTTGTATTCGAACGGCGTGAGGTGAATCTCCTCGTCGTCGCGCCACACGCTGCCTGCCGCATAATCGATGCGGAGGCTCCCGTTGCGGTAGACGGCTTCGTCCGCATCCCCCTGCATCGCTCGCTCCCGATCCAATCGGCGCAGCGCCACGCGCACGCGAGCCAGCAGCTCCTCGACCGAGAACGGTTTCACCAGGTAATCGTCCGCTCCGGCATCGAGCGCTTCCACTTTGTCGGCATCCTCCAAACGCGCCGATAGCACGATGACCGGCAGCGACGACCACCCGCGCAGCGTGCGAATGACCTCCACCCCGTCTCCGTCGGGCAAACCGAGATCGAGGATAGCCAGATCGGGCGGCTGCGACGACAGTTCGAGCAGCGCCTGCGACGCCGTACGGGCTTCCCGGTACGCATATCCGTGCAAATCGAGCGTGGTCGTCACAAGGCGCCGCACCGCCGCGTCGTCCTCTACCACCAGTATCCGGTACCCATCAGCCACGCGCTTCCTCCGTCGATCGCGCCACCACGTCCCCGGCCTCCACCGCTGCCAGCGTGAACGAGAACTCGCTACCGTGCGGGTTCACATTGCGCACGTCTAAAGTGCCGCCGTGCACTTCGACGATGGAACGGCATAGCGACAAGCCCAAGCCCATGCCGCGCTTGAAATCGCCGCTCTTTCCGCCCCGCCGGCCGGTGGAGCCATTGTAGAACATGTCGAAGATATGCTTGCGATCTTCCTCGGAAATGCCCGGGCCTTCGTCGGCAACCGCGATGCGCACCCGCGGACGATCGTGCTCCACGACCCGCCGCGCGCTCACGACTATGCGCCCGTCGGCCGGCGTGTACGATACCGCGTTGTTCACCAGGTTGATGATCACCTGCACGATCAAACGCGCATCCATGTCGGCCATAAGCAGCTCGTCTTCCAACTCCACGTCGACGCGGCGTCTCCCAGCGCGGCGATCGACGTGCTGGAGAGCCTCCCTCACGACATCCGCCACCAGCTCGGGCTGTTCGGCCAGCTGCAGCGTGCCGTTGTCGATACGCGTGATGGACAGCAGGTTCTCCACGAGCGTGACCAGCCAGCACGCGTCGTCGTGGATGTCGCGGTACAAGTGCTCCTTCTGCTGCGCCGACAGCGCGCCGCGATCGTGCAAAAGCATGTCCGCGTCGCCCGAAATGCTGGTCAACGGTGTACGCAGGTCGTGCGAGATGGTGCGCAGCAGATTCGCCCGCAGCGTTTCCTTCTCCATGCGCATCTCCATGCGCCGCCTATCCTCGGCGAAGACGATCTGCTCGGTAGTCTGGCCGCATTCGTCCAGGATGGCCAGCAAAAGGTTCTTCTCGAAAGCCCCGAAGTCCTCCTCCCCGTCGATGTCGTCCATCGCGATGCCGGCTACTCCGAACACAGCGTCCTTCGAATGGATGGGCAGGTACAGGCATTGCGAATCGGCGAGCGTGTCGGTAGTGGCTCCGGCTCGCTCGTTGTTCGCCGCAGACCATGCGGCGACCGCGGACTCTTCGGGCGATGCGAGCGCGCAGGCGCCGGCATCGCCGCCCAGCGTCCCAGGGACGTCGTGCACCACGGGCTTCGCAAGACGACCGTCGATGCCCAAGCGGTACATGACCACCGGGCGGTTCAGCAGCTTGATGACCTGCTCGGCCGCAAGCCGGAAGCACTCGTCCGCATTGCGGGCACCCTGCAGCTTTCGGCTGGATTCCAACAGCACTTCCATGCGATACGCACGGCGCGCGGTGCTCTCGGCCTGACGCTTCATGCGGATGGCCAGCGATGATGCAGCGAATGTGCCCACGAGCAGAAACGCGAAGATGATGGGATAGTTCAGCCCTACCGCATGAAGCGTGAACCGCGGGATGGTGAAAAAGAAGTTGTATGCAAACACGCTGCCCATCGACACGAACAGCGCATAGAAGAAGCCGTCGGCGCGCGTAGCGATGAGCAGGGCCACGATGAGGTAGAGCATGAGCACGACGGAACCGGCCAACCCAAGGGAATAGATGGCCAGTCCGATAGCCGTGGCGATGGCGACCGACGCGAGCGCACGCCAAACGTCAGCGCCTGTCAGGCGAAACCCTGTGGCTTCGGACAGCCGGCCATATTGCGCAGGCAAGTCCTTCGTCGGCACGACGTCGACCACGGCCCCATGCGCGAGCTTCATCAGCCGGCTCACCAGGCTCTCGCGCAGCAGGGAACGCACCGACAGGCCACCCGTGGCGTTGCCCACCACGATATGAGTCGCGCCGGCCGTCACCGCGTACTGCGCCAGCTGCTGGGCTATATCGTCACCGAACAGCGTGACTACGTGCGCACCCAGCTCTTCGGCCAGATCGATGTTGGCGCGCAGTCGTCCGCGCTGGTCGGAATCGAACTTCTTGCTCTGCGACGACTCGACCACCACCGCAGTGAGCGCCCCATGGTAGGACTCCGCCATATTCGCAGCGGCCCGGATGGCTTTCACGTTGCCCGTATTGTGCGTTACGTACACCAGCACGTCCTCGCCGGCCTCCACGCGCGCGCCCGCCTCGGTGCATTCGGCCTTGCGCGTCAGCCGATCGGCCATGCGGCGCAGCGCGATCTCGCGCAACGCCGCCAGGTTCTTCCGGGAGAAGAAGTTGCCGAGCGCCGTGCGGGCGCGATCGGGAAGGTATATCTTTCCTGCCTCCAAGCGCTCGATCAGATCGTCTGGCTCGATATCGACGAGCTCGACCGATGCAGCCTGGTCGAAGATACGGTCGGGAATGCGCTCGGCTACGCTCACGTGCGTGATGGCGGCGATCTTGTCATTGAGCCCTTCGAGGTGCTGGACGTTCACGGTGGTGAACACGTTGATGCCTGCGCGCAGCAGCTCCTCGACGTCCTGGTAGCGCTTCCGATGCCGGCAACCCGGGGCGTTCGTGTGGGCCAATTCGTCCACCAGCACGATCTGGGGATGGCGCGCCAGCACGGCGTCCAGGTCGAACTCGCGCAGAGAGATGCCTCTATGCTGAACCGTCGATGGGGAGATCTGCTCCAGTCCGTCGACAAGCGCCATCGTATCGGCCCGCGTGTGGGGTTCGACGTAACCGACGACCACGTCGAACCCCTTTTCCAGCACGGCGTGGGCCTCCTCGAGCATGGCGTAGGTCTTGCCCACGCCCGCCGCATAGCCGAAGAATATCTTGAGCTTGCCGCGCGTATCGCCCTCGGCAGCCTCCTCCTCGACGATTTGCCGCAGGATCGCATCGGGGTCGCGCCTTGCTTCGTAGTCCATAATCACACTCGCAGTCGTATCGGTGCCGCCATCATAGCACGCCGTCGAGCATCAGGTTCACTTTCAGCACGTTCACGCGCGCATCCCCCAGAAAACCGAACTGGGGCTGCTCGGTGCATTGCTTGATGATGTCGCGGATCTCGGACGCGCTCTTGCCGGTTGTCCTCGCCAAACGGTCCACCTGGTATTCGGCGGCAGCCGGCGAGATGTGCGGATCGAACCCGCTGCCGGAGTTCGTCACGAGGTCGCTGGGGATGGGCTTGTTCTCCATCTCGGGATGAGCCGCGCGGATCTGCTCGACGCGATCCTGCACCGCCGTCGCGAACTCGTCGCCCGCAGGGCTGAGATTGGACGGGGCGTACCACAGCACGTCGTTTCCCTCGGCATCGGTGAACGTGCCCGTGCTGGGGTTCATGGCGCGGCCCCACAGGTGCTTCTCGTCGGTGAACCGCTGGCCCACCAGCTCGCTTCCGTACTTCGTTCCGTCGACTTCGATGATGGAGCCGTTCGCCTGGTGCGGAAAGAAAAGCTGCGCCAAACCCGTGCACGCCGCCGTGTAGATCACGCCGCACAGCACCGTGGTGACGAGGAAGAACAACGCCGCACTTCCCCAGGTCTTCGCTTGGTTTCCCAATTTGAACGTCATGATGGATCCTTTCCTTCCTACGCGACGCCCAGCGCCGTCAGGCCCATGTCCAGCAGTTTGATGGCGGCGAACGGCAAGACGATGCCGCCCAGGCCGTACACGGCCAGGTTGCGCTTGAGCAGGCTCTGGGACGTGGCCTCGCGGTACTTCACGCCTTTAAGAGCCAACGGGATGAGCGCCACGATGATGAGCGCGTTGTATATGACGGCCGCCAAGATGGCGGTGGTGGGGCTGGTCAGGCGCATGATGTTGAGCGCCTCGAGCGCGGGGTACAACGGCACGAACAACGCCGGGATGATGGCGAAGTACTTCGCCACGTCGTTGGCGATGGAGAACGTGGTCAGGCTGCCGCGCGTCATAAGCAGCTGTTTGCCGATGCGCACGATGTCGATGAGCTTCGTGGGGCTGGAATCGAGGTCCACCATGTTGCCGGCCTCTTTCGCCGCCTGGGTGCCGCTGTTCATGGCCACGGCCACGTCGGCCTGCGCGAGCGCCGGCGCGTCGTTCGTGCCGTCGCCCGTCATGGCCACCATGTGTCCCTCGGCCTGGTACTGCCGGATGGCGGCAAGCTTCGTCTCGGGCGTGGCCTCGGCGATGAAATCGTCCACGCCGGCCTCGGCGGCGATGGCGGCGGCCGTCAGCGGGTTGTCGCCCGTGATCATGACGGTTTTGATGCCCATCGTGCGCAAGTCGGCGAAATTCTCCTTGATGCCCTGCTTGACGATGTCCTTCAGATAGACGACGCCCAGAATACGATGATCGCGAGCAACAAGCAGCGGAGTGCCGCCTGCGCGCGAGACATGCTCAACCGCCGCGGCGCACTGAGCGCTGTACGTGCCGCCGCACGACTCCACATAACTCTTGACGGCATCGGCCGCCCCCTTCCGAATCTCGTGGCCCTCGAAGTCCACGCCGCTCATGCGCGTCTGCGCCGTGAACGGGATGGTCGTCATGCCCGCCCCTTCCAGCACGCGGGCGCGGATGTCGAACAGCTCCTTCGCCAGCACCACGATGCTGCGGCCCTCCGGCGTTTCGTCGGTGAGGCTTGCCAGTTGCGCCGCGTCGGCAACCTCGCGCTCGCTTGCGCCGTCGACCGGGATGAACTCGGCCGCCTGGCGGTTGCCCAGCGTGATGGTGCCCGTCTTGTCCAGCAGCAGCACGTCCACGTCGCCCGCCGCCTCCACGGCGCGGCCGCTCATGGCCAGCACGTTCGCCTGGTTGAGGCGGCTCATGCCGGCGATGCCGATGGCGCTCAGCAGCGCGCCGATGGTGGTAGGCGCCAGGCACACGAACAGCGCGACGAGCGAGGCGATGGTGGTGGGATTCGCGATGCCCTCCTGGCTGGCGCCGAACCCGCTGAACGCGAACAGCGACACGGACACGACCAAGAACACGATGGTCAGCGCGATGAGCAGGATCTCGAGCGCGATCTCGTTCGGCGTCTTCTTACGCGCGGCCGATTCCACCATGGCGATCATCTGGTCGAGGAAGCTGTGACCGGCATCGGCCGTCACGCGCACCACCAGCCAGTCGGACAGCACTGTGGTGCCTCCGGTGACGGCCGAGCGATCGCCGCCGGCCTCGCGGATGACCGGGGCGGACTCGCCCGTGATGGCGCTTTCGTCAACCGACGCAGCTCCCATGACTATTTCGCCGTCGGCGGGAATCTGCTCGTTCGCCGCAACGTAGAACAGGTCCTTCTTCTTGAGGACGGCCGAACTCACCTCCTCGGCGTTGAGCCGGAAGAACTCGGCCGGGTCGTCCGCATGGGTGCCTTTGGCCACGAGGCCTTCGTTCAACTTGTGGGCATCGATGTCGCGCTTCGCGGCGCGCAACGAGTCGGCTTGAGCTTTGCCGCGTCCCTCGGCGAGCGCCTCCGCGAAGTTCGCGAACAGCACCGTGAGCCACAGCACCGCCGATACGGCGAAAATGAACCCCGGATGAGCATCGGCGATGCCGAACAGCGACAGCGCGAACAGGCCGAGCGTCAGGATAGCCGAAATATACACCATGAGCATGACCGGGTTCTTCGCCTGCTCGCGCGGCGTGAGCTTCGCGAACGAGTCGATCACGGCGCGCTTGGCCAACGCGCTCATCGACGCCTTGCGCCCGGCGCGCTTGCCACCTTGCGGGCTTGCGCCCATAGGAGTTTCGTTCATTGCAGTAGTCGTCATCTTTCTTTCGCCCGCCTTCCTAGAGCACCATCATCAGCTGTTCGGCCACGGGACCCAGCGCAAGCGCGGGGAACATCGTGAGCGCGCCGATCAGCAGCACCATGAGTACGAGCAGGAACACGAACAGCGCGTTGCTGGTGGACAGCGTGCCGGCGCTCGTCGCCACCTTGGGACGTACGGCCAGGCTGCCGGCCAGCACGCACACCGCCGCGATGGGGATGAAGCGGTTCGCCAACATCTCGAATCCCAGCACCAGGTTGATCAGAGGCGTGTTGCCGTTGAATCCCGCGAAGGCCGAACCGTTGTTGCCTCCTGCGGACGTGGCAGCGTACAGCACTTCCGAGAACCCGTGCACGCCGGGATTGTTCAGGCTGTTCGCCGTCGCCGGGTCGAGGCTCATGATGCCCGCGCCGACCAGGATGAGCAGCGGCGTGGTGATGCACAGGATCACGGCCATGCGCATCTCCTTCGGGCCGATCTTCTTGCCCAGGTACTCGGGCGTGCGGCCCACCATGAGCCCGGCGATGAACACCGTGAGGATGACGAAGCCCAGCATGCCGTACAAGCCGCAGCCGACGCCTCCGAACACCACCTCACCCAACGCCATCAACACGATGGGCACCATGCCGCCGATAGGCGTGAAGCTGTCGTGCATGGCGTTGACCGAGCCGTTCGAGGCGGCCGTGGTGAACGCGGCCCACAGCGACGAGTCGGTCACGCCGAAGCGCGTCTCCTTGCCTTCCATGTTGCCGCCGGATTGCCCGCTGGCGCCCATGTACACCTGCCCGTCGGCCGCCAGCTGGGGCGTGCCCATCTGCTCGAACACCGCGATGGCCACGAGCGCGCCCACCAGCAAGATGAACATGGCCGCGAACACGGCGCGCCCCTGGCGGCGATCCATGACGAAGCGGCCGAAGCTGAACACGCACGCCACGGGGATGAGCAGCAGCGACAGGCATTGCACCAGGTTGGTGAGGGGCGTGGGGTTCTCGAGCGCGCTTGCCGAGTTCACGCCGTTGTAGCCGCCGCCGTTCGTGCCCAGCTGCTTGATGGCGACCTGGCTGGCCTGCGGGCCCATCGGCACCGTCGCCTGGTCGATGGTTTCCACGGCGGCCGGATCGTCGGCATCGACGATGCTGCCATCAGCGGTCACACCGACCGGCTCCAGCAGCTGCACCGTCTCGTACTCGTTGAAATTCTGCGGCGAGCCCTGCTGCACGTCGATCATCGTCACCACAAGCGACAGCGGGATGAGCACGAACAGCACCGCGCGCGTCACATCGACCCAGAAATTCCCGAGGCCCGGATTCCCTTCGCTCACGATGCCGCGGAACAGCGCGAACAAAACGCCCAAGCCCACGGCGGGCGTGACGAAGTTCTGCACCGTCAGGCCGATCGCCTGGGAGAAGTAGCTGAGCGCGCTCTCGCCGCTGTACGCCTGCCAGTTCGTGTTCGTGACGAAGCTGACGGCGGTGTTGAACGCGAGATCCCAGGACAGCCCGGGAAGCCCTTCGGGGTTGAACGGCAGCAGACCTTGCAGCATGAGAATGGCGAACAGCCCGACCAGGCAGATCGCCGAAAACGCGAATGCGCTCACAAGATAGCGCTTCCACCCCATGTCCTCGGACTTGTCTACGCGGATGCAGCGGTAGACCGCGTTCTCCACCGGAACCAGCACCCGCGAGAGCACGGTCTTCTGACCGGCCATGACCTTGTTGAGGTACGCGCTCAGCGGGATGGCCAAAGCCACCAGCAACGCCAGGTACACGCCGTATTCGAACAGTTCGTCTATCACCGTTCGTCACCGCCCCTGAGAAGCTTGTAGAACAGGTAGAGCGCAAGGAAGACGCTCAACCCTCCCACGAAGCCTGCTACGAATTCCATCTCGATCCTTTCCTATCGGTCCTTTTGCGTGGCGGCGCATACGACAGCACCGCCACGAACCCAGCATAGGAAGAACCGCATGAGCGCGGCGTAAAGATGGAGGGTGCGGGCGTTAAGATGAGGTTAAGAGGAGGTCGGCCGGGAGGGGCCGCGCGCCAGTCCGGGGGGGGGAGTCGGGGAGGCCGCGCCAGTCGGGGGGGGGGCGCCAGCCGAGGGGGCCGGCCGCCGCGTTCGACCTGAACGGGCTCGCGCCGGCATCGCCCGCAGAAGGCCGGGAAGCGGGGCGGCAGAGAATGCGCGCTATGCACGATTATCGGGGCCTGCCGACGGAGGCGAGGAGGGAAACACCAGGTCGGAAGAAATGGCGAGGGAGAAGAATCGTGCATAGCGAGCATTCTCTTCCATGCGCAGGGAAACGATCCGTCGCAGGGCGCGCGCCGGCACGGGTCCCATCCTGCGCCCCCCTCCAACGCGTGCGGATGTTTCACGTGAAACATCCCGGCTGACCGGGATGCGCGCCGCCCCACGAGCCAGACGGGCGGCACGACGGCAGCCAAGGACCGGGGATTGGGAACCCGCGCGCCAACCGGGGGGTTGCTCCCTGATGTTCGTCGAAACGCGACACGGGAAGGATATCAAGGCGGAACGTGGGAAGAAAACGGGCTCCCGGGAGCGCCCTACGATGCCGTGATCTCGGTTCCCATCTGGGCTCCGTTGAGGGGCTGGGTAGGATCGTCCAGGCTGAAGGTCGATATCTCCACCGCGACGGGGTAGGTTCCCGCCTCCAGCGGGCGGTTCAGGCGAATCTCGGGAACGGCCTTGCCCGGCGGCACCAGCTCGGACTCGTAGAGCACCTCGCCGGAGTCCTTGAGCTTCACGGCGAACTTCATGTAGCAGGGGTTGCCCTCGGTGTTGACGAGGGGCACCTCCACGGTGTCGGAGCCCGCCTCCATGGTCCAGGCCGAGTACGTGGGCACGCGTATGCGGCCCCGCTCGGAGCCGTCGGGGTTGTCGTAGCCCGGGATGGAGTAGTCGACCGCCGCAGGATCCACCACAGGACCCGGCGCGGGCCTCAGGAGGAGGAACGCCGCAGCGGCGGCGAGGACGAGCGCGAGGAGGACGAGGACGACCGCGAGGATACGCCGGCGGCGCCTGCGTCGCCGCGCGGTCTCAAGGGCTTCTTGCAGCAAGGTGGTTCCGCCTTTCCGGCTCGGTGGACAGGGCGCCCCCGGGGAGCCGGGGGCGCTGGCGCGAGCCCCCGTCGGCGCGCTGGCGCTGCAGGGGACTCGAGGGCCCGCCTAGTCAGCGGCGGCGGCCCCGGGGCGCGTCGAGCCTAGGCGCCCGTCGTGTCCTCGTAGCTGAAGGTGAGGGTGTCGGTGTGCGCGCCGCCCTCCTTGGCGTCGCCCGTGCGCTTGGCTACGCCCGCCGCTGAGGGGTTGGTCTTGTCGAACGTGCCGATCGCGGCCTTGGTCTTGGTAGTCGCGTTGTCGAACTTGGACGTGGTCACCCCGCCGCCCGTGTAGGCGATCTCGTAGCCGACCGGGTCGGCGGAGCCCTTCTGGAGCATGAAGACGTTGGCCGACTCCAGCCAGAGCTTCGCGCCGCCCGCCGGCAGCGTCGTGATC
>ERZ1673736.423-NODE-423-length-67869-cov-5.524434_pt1 | contig 67869 bp, 72 predicted proteins | sample MGYA00580212_ERZ1673736 | MGnify/ENA primary metagenome ERZ1673736 (study PRJEB41218, sample SAMN15661752) | gut metagenome | host: Homo sapiens | place: Canada: London | collected 2015-08-20/2019-03-30 | study: EMG produced TPA metagenomics assembly of...
TGCGACCTCCTGGTCCCAAACCAGGCGCTCTAGCCAAGCTGAGCCACACCCCGACGTTATTCACTTATGCCGTTCTCGCGACACAAGAGTTATTATATATGATGTTCGCAAGCTTGTCAACATCTTTTTTTATTTTTCACAGAATAATTGTAGCAGTCCGGCCCGCGCCATTCGCAAGACGCATATACGATACTTCTCCGCTGCTATGCAGCTATTTTTGCTCATGAAATGGCACTCCACTCAAAAGCCCCACTATGAGCAAGCTCACGTGGGTTCAGACCTTTTGACCCTGGCATCATAATTATTCTACCCTCATCATTCGATAGCCCACTCCAATATGCGTCTGAATATACTGCGGTGAATTTGGCTGGTTTTCAATTTTTTTGCGAAGCGCCGCCATATAAACACGAAGTGAAGCAATATCATTCTCCCAGCTGCTTCCCCAAATATTCTGCGTGATATAGGTATGCGTTAAGACTTTGCCGACATTTTTAGCGAGAAGGCAAAGCAATTTATATTCAATCGGCGTCAAGTGCAATTCTTCTTCATTTAAATAGGCACAGCCGGCGGCATAATCCACGCGGAGTTTTCCATTGGTAAAAACGGCAGACTCAGCAGGAAATTCCTTTTGCATCATCAAAAGACGTCTTTGCGTAACCCGAAGCCTTGCGAGTAATTCCTCGACCGAAAATGGCTTTGTCAAATAATCGTCTGCACCGGCATCAAGAGCGTCGATTTTATCAGTGTCCTCACTGCGGGCACTTATAACAATGATCGGCATATTCGACCAGGTGCGGATTTTTTCTATTACTTCAACGCCATCTATATCCGGCAGCCCCAAATCCAGCAAAACAATATCCGGATTGTGGGAAGACGCTTCTAACACCGCCGCCTGACCGGTAGGAGCTGTGAGATACCGATAGTCATGTGCCTTTAATGTTGTCGTGATTAGATTTCTTACAGAAGCATCGTCTTCTACAACTAATATAAGTAATTTATTCATAAACCTTGACCTCCCCTATAGGTAATGTAAATGTAAATACTGTTCCATGCGGCAGATTATCTGAAACTGTAATTTCTCCGCCGTGAGCATTAATGATAGATTTGCACAGTGACAATCCAAGCCCCAGACTGCGTCGGCTGTCCACAATTTGATTCGCGCCGCTGTAAAACATGTCAAATACCCGCGGCTTCATTTCATCTGGTATACCGCCGCCGTCATCTGCTACAGAGACTACCGCCTTACCGCCATGTTTCTCTGTCTTAATTTTAATATGAGAGTTTTTAGGCGTATATTTAACGGCGTTGTCCACCAAATTGATAATTACCTGCACGATAAGCTTCGCATCCATTTTTGCAAGAAGAAACTCGTCCTCATTTTCAACGGTAATATGATGCTCCACGCTTTTGCGGTTAATATGATGAAGCGCTTCTGTAATCACATCATCTAGCAAGTCTTCGGATATATGAAGATTCAGCCTGCCTTCCTCAATCCGGGTAACGGCAAGCAAGTTTTCCACAAGGCCTATCAGCCACATGGAATCATCATAAATATCGGTATAAAGCCGTTTTTTTGTATCCTCATCAAAGGAATCACCATTCGATAACAGATTGCTTGCATTTCCGGAAATTGACGTCAACGGGGTCCTCAGATCGTGAGAGATAGCCCGAAGCAGATTTGCTCGAAGCTGCTCGTTTTTCGCCAGAACTGCAGCTTCTTCTTTCTCACGGGCATTTTTTTCATTTTCCAAAGCCAACGCACACTCTCCGATAATGGACAGCAAAATACTGTTCTCAAATGGATCGAGAGGTTCTTCCCCCATAACAATTCCAATAACGCCATATACCACGTTGTTGACGCGGACGGCAAGATACAGACATTTTGCGCTGGAAAGCGTTTCGGTCGTAGCCCCGGCGCGCTTATTATTTTTGAACACCCAGTCGGCAACCGCCTTTTCATTATCAGAAGTATATAGTTCTAAATTTTCATTGGCCGCCGGAAAAATATGCGGCTCTTCCAGTTTTTCCATATCAGCCAAATAAAAAACAATATCTTTCCCCAATAATTTTATCAACTGATTGGAAGTTACAGATATAATTTCCTTTCTGTCTTTTGATTGCTGCAATAGCTGATTGGTGTCAAATAGTACTTTTGTGCGATATGCCGATCTTGCCGACTGCTTCGCCTGATTTTTGAGCCGTATAGCAAGGGAGCCTGTCAAAAAAGCTGCCAAAAACATAATAAGAAAGGTTACCGGATAGCCTTGATCATACGCCTGTAATGTAAATTTGGGATCAGTGAACAGAAAGTTAAAAACCAAAACACTGACAATGGAAGAAATAAGGCCGTAAATTTGATGCTTCGTAATAACCGCGGTAATAAGCACGCCAAGAACATAAACGGTAATTATGTTCGCTTCGGCAAATCCAAGATTATGAAAAACGGTTCCAATCAAACTGGAAACAAGCAAAATCGCAATACACTTTAATATATCCGCAGCAGAAAAAATGATAGGATTCCTTTTCTTCCCTTTCTTTAGCCGGTAAACGGCCGCATTGGAAACCGTATCGGGAATAATGTGTACATCCAGATTCGGTGCATTCGCAATCAGTCTCTCCGTCAAAGTCGGTTTGCTGAACAAATGCCGCTTTACCCCGAAGCTTCTCCCGATTACAACTTTAGAGACGCCGGAAAGTCTTGCAAATTCCGCAATCTGAAAAGGGACGTCCTCACCGTAAACCGTCTCAATTTGAGCGCCAAGCTGTTCAGCAAGGCGCATATTCGCGCGCAGGCGTTTCACATTTTCCTCATTCATTTCAGAAAAATCCGGCGTTTCCACAAACAGCGCTGTGAAAGTTCCTTTGAACGCAGCAGCCATTCTTGCGGCAGTGCGGATAATTTTCGCATTAGAAGGAGAAGACGAAAGACAGACCAATATATGTTCATCCGTATGATAATCTCCGTGGCGTTTCACCCGCGTGTTCTCCGTCAGAATATTCACTCTATCTGCACACCGGCGCAGTGCAATTTCCCGAAGAGCCGTCAGGTTTTCTACGGTAAAAAAGTTCTCTACTGCTTGTTTTGCCTGTGCTTCCCTATAGACATTTCCTGCATTAAGGCGATCTATAAGCTCCTGCGGCTCAATATCTACCAGTTCAACCTGATCGGCGTTATCAAATAAAGAGTCAGGGATTCGTTCCCTCACAAAAACTTCTGTAATGGACGCAACTACATCGCACAGGCTTTCAATGTGCTGTACATTTACGGTTGTATAAACATCTATACCGGCGTTCAAAAGCTCCTTAATATCCTGGTACCGCTTTGTGTGGCGGCACCCCTGTGCATTTGTATGGGCAAGCTCGTCCACAAGCATAAGCTGCGGTTTTCTTTTCAGCGCCGCATCAATATCAAATTCGCGCAGTGTAATTCCATTATATTCGATTTCCTTTACGGGAAGAAGTTCCAAACCATTCAAAAGCGCTGCTGTTTTAGGGCGTGCGTGCGGCTCAATATAACCGGCCACCACATCTGCCCCCTGATTTTTTGCTATATGAGCCGCTTTCAGCATGGCATAAGTTTTCCCTACGCCGGCCGCATACCCAAAAAAGATTTTCAAATGTCCCCTGGTTTGATTTTCTTCTTCAACCCGGATTACTTTTAACAGCTCATCCGGATTTAATCTGGATTCGCTCATACACTCACCTCCCAGTCCTTCACGTTCTTTCATCTGCAAATCATTTTGAACAAGAAAACAATCCAGCTTTCTCATAATAAAGTAACCCAAAATAAATATAAATACAACTGCGCAAATTAAAATAAATTCTTCCATACCGCCGATTTCCTTCACAAATTAAATATGAAAACATTTTTGAATGCTCTTGATATCTCCGAGAACAAGCATCGTATCATCCTTCGGCAAAGGAGTCTCCGGGCTGATTCTCAAATTCATCACACCGTTATGTTTCAGCGCCATAATATTAATATTATATTTCTTCCGTATGTCTAATTGACCGATTGTTTTTCCGGTCCACCCAATTGGCACAGACATTTCAAAAATAGCGTGTTCTTCGTCTAACTCTATGTAATCAAGGATATGGTCGGCGCTATAACGAATTGCCGTCCAGTCTGCAAGCTGCCGTTCCGGATAGACAACCTCGTCAGCGCCGTTTCGCAAAAGAAATTTAGCGTGAACATCTCTGGCGGCACGGGACACCACCATTTTGGCTCCAAGTTCTTTTAGAAGCGAAGTGGTTTCTAACGAATTTTGAAAATTATCTCCAATTGCTACGATACATACATCAAAATTCCGAACGCCAAGCGAACTTAAAAAATCCTCGTTTGTTGCGTCTCCGATCTGCGCATTTGTCACAAACGGAAGAACAGCCTCCACACGCCGTTCTTCTTTATCTACCGCCATCACCTGATGATGCCGTTCGTCCAGCTTCATAGCAATATGTCTTCCAAACCTTCCAAGACCTATCAGTAAAATAGATTTCATCATTTTTCTCCTTTACCCTACTGTTATTTTTTCCTGCGGATATTTAGAGCCGTTTGATGCTTTCTCGGAGATTGCGGCGAATATCAATGTCAAACCGCCGACCCTGCCAAAAAACATCAGGCAAATTAAAATCATATGAGAGACTATGCCAAGTTCCGGTGTGATTCCAAGCGATAATCCAACCGTGCCGATTGCAGATGCTGTTTCAAATAAAGCTGTTATTAACGGGATATTTTCTATCCCGCTAATAATCATACCTCCGGCAAGAAACAAAGTAATATACATTAAAAAAATCGTAGCTGCATTTCTTATCGTATTGTCAGGAATCCTCCTCTTAAAAAAGTGGGCATGTTCTTTCTTTCGGAACACAGATAATGCGCAGGAAACGAGGACGGCAAGCGTCGTCGTTTTCATGCCTCCTGCGGTAGAACCGGGGGAACCGCCCGTCAGCATAAGAATTATAATAAGCATCTGCCCAACCTCACTAACCCTCGTCAAATCCGCCGTATTAAAGCCGGCGGTTCTCGGTGTAACCGATTGAAACAGTGCGGTCCATACTCTCTCAGCAAACGGCATTTGCGAAAACTCAAAAAAATAAAAATAAATTGCGGGCAAAAGTATAAGAGTGCCGGTTACTGTAAGAATGACTTTGCTTTGCATACGGTACTTTTTAAAATGCCACGTATTGTTCTTTATGTCCTCCCAAGTAAGAAAGCCTATGCCCCCGATAATAATCAGCGCCATAATCGTAATATTTACAACCGGCTGCACAGAGTAAGAAGTCAATGAGGAAAACGGCTGTTTTACACCTATTAAATCAAACCCCGCATTACAAAATGCAGAAACCGAGTGAAACAGTGCATACCAGATCCCTTTAAAAATTCCAAAATCCCTGCAAAAAACAGGCGCTAAAACAGCCGTCCCGATTAACTCAACAGAAATGGCTGTTTTTAAGATAAACTTCGTTCTCCTCACAATACCGCCAACATTAGGCGCTGCAATCGCCTCCTGCATTGTACTTCGCTGCATCAGGCCTATTTTGCGTCCCGAAACCGCCGCAATCGAAACGGCAATTGTAACAATCCCCATTCCTCCGATCTGAATCAGCAGCAAGATGATACCCTGCCCGAACATAGACCAATAGGTTGCTGTATCGTGAATAACCAACCCGGTTACGCAGACTGCAGAGGTTGCAGTGAACAGCGCATCGGAAAACGAAGCGCCCTTGCCGCTTCGGGCGGCAATCGGCAGCATGAGCATCAGACTTCCGATCAAGATAACAGATAAGAACCCCAAAATAATAATCTGAAAGGATGTAATATGATAATGCTTTGATTTTTTTCTTTTCTGCATAACTTATATATCCCCGTTATCTTAATTGCTTTTTATACTTCCTTTATTCTATCTTTATTGATATTAAATTCGTATAAATAACCCTGCTGCCGAATTAAAATTCTATAAAATACCATCCAGCATCAAATTAACTTTTAGGACATTTACAGTTTCTTCCCCAAAGATGCCCAAAAATCTGCCATCCGTACATTCATCAATTATTTTCTCCACCTCATCCTCCGTCATATGATTAGCTTTTGCAATTCTGGCCGTCTGATACTTGGCAGCAGCGGGAGAAATATGCGGATCAAGTCCGCTGCCGGAACAAGTGACAAGATCAACGGGAATTGCGGTTTCATCCATCTCCGGGTTTGCTTTGCGCAGTTTTTCTACTCGCTCTGCAACCAGCGCTTTGTATTCTTCACTTGCAGGACTTAAATTTGACGGCGACGCATACATGAGCGTTTTTCCTTTTTCATCCTTATAGGTTGAAACGTCAATATTCATAATTCGTCCCCACATATGCGCGTCATCCGTATATTGCTGTCCTAAAAGCTCGCAGCCATATTTTTTCCCGTCAACCTCAATGATACTGCCATTTGCCTTATCCGGGAAAACAAGCCGGGCTATCCCCGTTACAACGCCTGTATAAACAATACCGCAAATCACAGTAAAAATCAGAAAAATAGCAGCCGCTTCCGGTAATGTATTTTTTAATGTTTTCATCGCCCATACCTCCTTAGACCAATCCTAAAACGACTAATAACATATCAATCAGTTTCACAAAGATAAACGGAGCCGCAAGTCCGCCCAAACCATAAATCAGCAAATTACGTGACAACAGTTTCCCTGCCGGGACCTCTCTGTATTTTACGCCCTTCAGCGCCAGGGGAATCAATGCAATGATAATCAACGCATTATAAATAATCGCGGAAAGCACGGCGCTTTGCGGAGAATACAGTCTCATAATATTGAGCGCGGAAAGCCCCGGATACAATCCCATAAACAGCGCAGGTATAATAGCAAAATACTTTGCCACATCGTTTGCAATTGAAAAAGTAGTCAAACTTCCTCTTGTCATCAAAAGCTGTTTCCCAATACGGACAATATCAATCAGTTTTGTAGGAGACGAATCCAAATCCACCATATTCCCCGCTTCCTTTGCCGCTTGCGTCCCGGTATTCATTGCCACCGCCACATCAGCCTGTGCAAGAGCCGGGGCATCGTTTGTTCCGTCGCCCGTCATTGCTACCAAATGCCCTTTCGCCTGAAAATCACGGATCATTTGCAGTTTCCCCTCCGGGGTTGCTTCTGCAAGGAAGTCATCTACACCTGCTTCAGCGGCAATCGCTGCGGCCGTCATCGGATTATCACCTGTAATCATAATGGTTTTGATACCCATTTTACGAAGATCAGCAAATTTCTCTTGAACCCCCTGTTTAATAATATCTTTTAAATGAATTACTCCAAGTATTTTATGATTTTTAGCAACAACCAGGGGTGTTCCTCCTTGCTTGGCTATATCCTGCACGATGCGGCTGCATTCTTTAGAATAAATACCGCCCGCCTGGGTGACATACGCCTGCATTGCCTCAGCAGCGCCCTTCCGGATTTCATTGCCGTCAAAATTAACACCGCTCATCCGTGTCTTTGCCGAAAAAGGGATAAATGTCATATCCTTGTCCGCCAGTTTTCTTCCTCTTATACCATATTTATCTTTTGCAAGAATCACAACACTTCTGCCTTCCGGCGTTTCGTCTGCAAGGCTGGAAAGCTGCGCGGCATCGGCAAGCTCTTCTTCGCTTGTACCGTCTACCGGAATCAATGCGTGAGCCTGTCGGTTGCCAAGGGTGATTGTTCCCGTCTTATCGAGCATCAATATATCCACATCTCCGGCAGCTTCAATCGCTCTTCCGCTCATAGCCAACACATTTGCCTGGTTCAGCCTCGACATACCGGCAATACCGATTGCCGAAAGCAGCGCGCCGATGGTAGTGGGGGCAAGACAAACCAGTAAGGCTATCAGCGTTGTAATAGAAGTGGGATTTTCTATTCCCGCCTGCTTTGCCGAAAATACGGAATAGGTATAGAGCGCCATTGTAACAAGGATAAAGATTATGGAAAGCGCAACAAGAAAAATCTGCAAAGCAATTTCATTGGGCGTCTTTTTTCTTGCCGCACCCTCAACCATCGCAATCATTTTATCAAGAAAGCTTTCTCCTGCTTCGCTGGTAATCCGCAGCACAGTCCAATCAGACAATACGGTAGTTCCTCCTGTTACGGCGCTTCTGTCGCCGCCTGCTTCACGAATGACGGGAGCAGATTCACCGGTAATCGCACTTTCATCTACTGACGCAGCACCTTCAATCACTTCACCGTCACCAGGGATCTGTTCTCCCGCTTTCACGATAACAATGTCACCCTTTTTCAACGCTGCAGAAGATACATCTGTAATCTGCTCTTTTCTGTCAACAGAAGGAATTTTATGCGCCTCTACATCTTTTTTAGAAGCTCTTAAAGAATCCGCCTGCGCTTTGCCTCTGCCTTCCGCGATAGCTTCCGCAAAATTTGCAAATATGCAGGTAAACCACAAAATTACCGCAATTGCCAGCGTATATCCGCTGGAAGTATCCTTGAAGCCGAACAGAGAAAGAATCCATAATCCGGTTGTCAAAATCGCGGATATATACACCAAGAACATAACAGGATTCTGCACTTGCGTTTTCGGGCTCAGTTTAATAAATGAATCTTTTATTGCTCTGCCAATCATTTTTCTATCAGCAAAAGCGCTTTTTGTTGACTGTGCCATGTCACTACCTCCTTACACAATACTTTGGAAAAATTCTGCAATCGGCCCCAGTGCCAGCGCCGGGAAAAAGCTGAGCGCGCCAACAAGCAGAACAATAAAAATCAGTAAAAACACAAACATTGCATTGGTAGTAGAAAGCGTACCGGCTGTTGTTGCAATCTTTTTCTTTCCGGCAAGACTTCCTGCTACTGCCAATGTCCCTATAATAGGAAGAAATCGTGCAAATAGCATGACAAGCCCAAGGGAAATATTCAAAAATACCGTGTTTGCATTAAATCCGGCAAATGCTGAACCGTTGTTGCCTCCGCAGGAAGAATACGCATAAAGTAATTCTGAAAACCCGTGCGCTCCTCCATTATTAAGACTGTCCGCAACGCTTGGAACAATAGCTGCTATACCGCTTCCCACAAGAATGGCAACGGGTGTCGCAAGGCATACAGCAACGGCCCATTTCATTTCATACGGTTCTATTTTCTTGCCTAAAAACTCCGGCGTTCTTCCCACCATCAATCCGGCAATAAATACCGTTAAAATGGCAAAAGCAAGCATGCCATACAGTCCACAGCCGACGCCGCCGAAAATCACCTCTCCCAATTGCATAAGAAGCATTGTAATCATACCGCCAAGCGGCGTATAGCTGTCATGCATAGAATTAACAGAGCCGTTGGAAGCTGCTGTGGTAAATACCGCCCATGTGGAAGATGCAGCAATACCGAAACGTGTTTCTTTTCCTTCCATATTTCCGCCCGCCTGACCGTCCATAGAAATATCTACGGAGCCGTCTTGTGCAAGCTGCGGCGTGGCAAGCTGCTCATTAACAGCAACCACGGCAAGCGCCGCCACAAGGCAAATAAACATTGCCATAAAAATTGCTCTGCCTTGTTTTTTGTTTTTTACCGCGCTTCCGAAGGTAAAACAGAGCGCGGCAGGTATCAAAAGCAGTGAAATCATCTCAATAATGTTTGTAAACGCATTCGGATTTTCCAACGGATGCGCTGAATTGACACCATTAAATCCGCCACCGTTTGTACCTGTCTGCTTAATGGCAACTTGACTGGCGGCCGGTCCCATCGGGACAAATTGTTCTGTCACGATTTCTGCATCCTCAATCACCTGTCCATCCACGGTAACGGTTTCTGTTTCAGGGTCGATTTCTGCATTTTCAAGGATTGTGCCATCAGCGCTCACTGCAATCGGTTCTACAAGAGATACCGTTTCAGCGCCCTTCAGATTTTGAATCACACCGCCGCCGACTAACAACAACGAAATTACCAAATTAAGCGGAATAAGGATATGAATTACGATCCTTGTCATGTCTACCCAAAAACTTCCCAGGCCGTCACTTTTTACTTTGATAAGTCCCCTAATCAGCGCAAATAGAACAGCAATACCCGTTGCTGCTGAAACAAAATTTTGTACCGTCAGCCCAAGCGCCTGTGTCAAATAACTCAATGTGGATTCACCGCTGTATGCCTGCCAATTCGTATTCGTCACAAAACTGACGGCGGTATTAAAAGACAAATCCCATTTAACTCCCGGCAATCCTTGTGGATTTCCGGGTAGAACACCTTGTAAAAGCTGAAGTAAAAACAAGAACAAAAGTCCGACACCCGAAAAAGCAAGAACAGAAACCGTATACTTTTTCCAATTCATCTGTTCCTCTTTATTTACTCTCAGCACCTTATATACTGCATTTTCGCAGGGTGTAAGGATTTTTGATAAAAAAGTTTTTTCGCCGTTCATTACTTTTTTGATATATGCCCCCAGCGGAATTGCAAGGGCAACAAGAACGGCAAGATACAATATGTACTGAATTACTGTGCTCATCACTTAAAATCTCCTCATCTTTTTTTTTGCATTTTATTATCTTCTGTATTAAAACGGGATTACCAAGCCGCGTTCGAAATTAAAGTTTTATAAAAGCTTACAACCATCCAAAAACCCACGCCATCGGCACCGCAATAAGCATCGTTGAAACAACAACAGCAATTAAAATAAAAAGCGGCACTCCGATAAACATGACAAAAACCGCCAGGTATGGGTGGCGCAATGCGAAACGCTCCGCATAGCGGTCAAATTTATTTTCAAAATTATGAATAGAATCCCATATCGCTGCCATAACACATTCCTCCTTACGCTGATACAATAGCATGAAGGAAATTAAAACGGGAAAAGGGCAGTGAATATGCGATTAAGATTTAATTAACTTTTTCGCAGCAAAAAAGCAGCGAAACCACAAACTCACTGTGACTCCACTGCTTCTGCGTTATATTTTGTTATATTCTGATATGACAAATCGGCGCCGCCTTATTTCTACCTTTAATACCACCTCCGCATAGGCAAATCGTTATTAATTCCATTTGTAAAAATAATCTGATGCAGATCAATAATCCCATTATGGAAGGTTGCTGCACAGGCACACAAATACAAATCCCACATCCGCACAAACCGTTCATCAAACATTTCCCGTACTTCGTCTATATGTTCTTTGAAATTCTTTTCCCAGCACAGCAATGTCCGATTATAATGCAGACGCAGATCTTCCACATCAATCGTATGGAAATCATTTTCTGCAGCCTGATAAATCATTTCCCGTAAACTCGGTACTGTTCCACCCGGAAAGATATATTTTTTAATCCATGGATCTCCCGCATGTTCTTTTAAGCCGCTGATAAAGTGCAGCAAAAACACTCCGCCTGGTTTCAGAACATTTTTCACACATTTCATAAAAAGCGGATAATTTTCTCTTCCAACGTGTTCCACCATACCTACGCTGACAATCCGGTCAAACTGATATCTGCTTTTGGGCAGATCCCGATAATCCAATATTTCAGCTTTTACAAGACCTTCCAGATGTTCCATTTCTATTCTTCTCTGAAATTCTTTATACTGTTCTTTGCTTAATGTAATTCCTGTTCCATGCACTCCGTATTTTTTTGCTGCTTCAATTAAAAGATAACCCCATCCGCATCCAATATCCAGAAGCGTCATTCCTTCTTTCAAACACAGTTTCTTCAATATATAATCTATTTTATTTACCTGCGCCTGATAGAGTGTATCGTCATCATGCAGAAAATATCCACAAGAGTAGCTCAATGTTTCATCCAGCCACAACTTGTAAAAATCATTGCCTATATCATAATGACTCCGCACCTCCTTTTTCTGATTTTTCTTTGCGGTTGAACTGTACATAATCTTTTTCAGTAAGGATTCATCGGTAGAAAACTTGCCCATCTGCCCCAAAAAGTGATCCAATGCAAAATATAAATCACCCTCTATTTCCAGATCTCCGTCCATATAGGCTTCCCCCAGGGCAAGGGATGTACTTGTAGTCAGGGCTGACAATGGAATATCCTTATGAAAGATTACCGTAAACATTGGTTCCCCAGAGCCAATGAGGTACTCTTTTCCATTTATCCTCACAGCAAAGGGATACTCATCAAACTTTTCCAAAAATGAAACTAACACGTTCTTTGTCATTGCTTATATACTCCTTAATCAAATCTTCTCTTTTTTCTCCAAATTCCGTATGTCTCTGCGAATCCTTCTCTGCACACCGTTATTTTCTTTGTTATTCGTTTCAAGGTTATGAAGCCTGTCCTTTAATAACTGAATTTTTTCCTGATTGTTCATTATCTTTCCTCCTTTTGCTTATTCCAATTCAAATGCACCAGTATAAAGTTGGTAATACTGTCTTTTTTGCCATTTTTTCTCCCGCGCCGTATCAATTAGATCATTTTCCGCTGATTTAATTTGGTGTAATAACGATCAACGTATGCTGCATAAATAATACCGCCAATAATATATGCTATTGCTGTAAGCGCAAATCCGGTGGATAAGCCGATACTTTCCTGAAATATTCCCATTACAAATGAACCGATACCAATACCAATATCATAAGAAAGCAAATAAGTAGCATTTGCTGTACCTCGTTTTGGCGCCGGTGTTGTTCCGGTTACAAATGACTGAAATAAAGGCTGAAGAATACCATAACCAAGGCCTAATAAAAATCCGGCTAAAAGCAAATGAACACCATTATTCATAAAGAAATAACTTGTCATTGTGAAAAATAAAATCACTAAGCTTACTACAACAAGTACTTTATGCTTACCGGCATCAATCATCTTCTGTGTTGAAAACTTGGAGATTAACATTCCTGCTACCAGGAATATATAGAAATAAGGAATTACCGAAGACAATCCTTTTTCCTGTGCAAAAATTGATGAATATGCAATCACCGCTCCAAATGGGATCATGATAAACATCATGTTGAACATAAACGGTAATGCCGGTTTATAAAACGCGTCTGCCAGAACAAATTTCTTACGTTCTACCTTTGGATATTCAATTTTACAGAACGATACACAAATCAGAGCAATTACTGTTAAAACAAATAAAACAACAAAAGATGCTTTACTACTCAAATGGTTCTGCACCTGGATACCGATAAACGGGCCAGCCGCCATCCCCAGTGAAATTGTAAGAGCAAATCGGTTTACACCTTTTCCTACCATGCTTGGCGGAAGTACGTCGCCAGCCAATGTTGTTGTTGCAGATCCGCAAACAGAATAAACAACACCCATATACAGGCGGAGCAATACCAGTACTCCATAAATGGGAAATGCTGCAAATCCTAAAAATGGCAGACAAAACAGAGCCAAAAACAGCATATAAACATGATACCGATTAAAATTATCCAGTATATAACCTGCAAATGGTCTGAATAATACAGTAGTTACTGACATTGCCGTTAAGACAATACCAATTTGGGAACCCGTGATCCCATTTTGCTGACAATAAATCGGCAAAATAGGTACAGAGGCATAAAAAGTAGCCATCATCAACAAGTTCGTAATGAACAGCAATATAAATTTTTTATTCCATATTTTTTCCATGTGCTTCCTCCCTTTTTCATCTTAATTTACAATTTATAAATATAACAGTTTGAGTTCGTTCTGTTAATTGAAAATAATTCATCATTGATAACCAGAGGTTATATATGTTATCATTCATAACAAGCCGTTATTAAAAGGAGGAAATGAAATGACTATAGATAATTTAAAGTGTTTTATTCTTGTTGCCGAAAATTTAAGTTTTGCAAGAGCCGCAGAAGCTCTGTATATTTCTCAGCCGGCCGTCACAAAACAAATCAATGCGCTGGAACACGAACTTGGCGTAACTCTTTTTATCCGCTCTACCCGTCACGTGGAACTTACGCCTTCCGGCATATCTTTTTATAAGGATGCCAAAGACATCGTCATGAAATCACAAGCTGCCATTTCCCGTGTGCAAAGGCAGTATGCCAATTCTGCGTCCATCCGGATCGGGATGAGTAATCCTGCTGCACTTTTTTACTTAGCGCCAATCCTGACAAAATTTCATTCTGCATATCCTGACATACGCCCGGACATCGAATGCCCGGGCTACAAAATTATTTTAAATCTTTTTCTGGAAAATAAAATAGATGTTCTTTTTTATTACAAAGAAAATATGCCGAAAAAATCCGGTATCAATTTTATAGAATTGCAAAAAGACAAGTTAATATGTCTGATGTCTGCCACACACCCTTTCGCCAAGAAAGACTCTATTGCCTTGAGTGATTTGGAGAACACGACGATTATCGCCTGTAATCCACTCAATGCACCGCTTTCGACTTCTGCCTTTCAGAAACAGTTGGCAGGACATCACTCTGCGGATAAGATTTTTTACTGCAATAGTCTCGAAATTGCACATTGTCTGGCCTCGTCAGGTTTTGGGATTGCAGTACTTCCTCAAATATTAACATTGAAGTCTCCAGAATACGTTGTTGTACCTCTTTCAGAAGATACGGAACTCTCATTCGGTATTTTCTACCACAAGCGGCATACTAATTCCGCATTAACCAAATTTTTAAAAATGTTTTCCACGTAAGAAAAGCATTTGAACTTAAAATTGATAAAAAGAACGCCCGCAGAGTCCTTCTGACGCCTGCGGGTGATTTTCCATAAACAGCCACAAGGACTGTCCCCGCCTTGCGGTAGGTTGCCATGAACGCCTGCACATCGGGATACCCGTCCTCTTTCAGAACATCGGGCAGTTTATTTTATCTTTTTTTATATAGCACAAATTCCGGGTTCAATCCATCCTTCTCATAAGTGCATACAAGCAGAAAATCCATATTTGCGATAACTCCAAAATATCTTTCACCGCCGAACTCGCTTTCAAGTTGATTTCCAAGATATGTCTTTGAGTCATCCAAAAATTTTACCAAATTGCCGTTTGGCAACATATACTCAAGATTTACATATTTTCCTACAAGAGCATTTAATTTTTTAACCTTTGGCAGCCCTTCTATATGAAGTTCGTTTATTTCCTTAATTAGTTGCTGCTTAAATTCTTCAAATTGACCATTGTCACTGAGTTCATCGTAACGCTTCCAGTAATCTAATTGGGGAAGCAAATCTCTCATATAAGAACGAACCTGCTCCTCAGTGAAATTTTCACTTACCATATTTTTAACACAGACTTCAATCAGGTCATCCATATCATTATAGGTATAAGTTCCGTCAGCATAGCACCACTTGCAATAGTCCTCGTTAAATGTGCCATCGTAATTACGACTTATGATTGCGTCATCATCAAGCGGCATTCCACAACACTGGCAGATAAGTTTTCTTGGTGTTCCTAAAAGCGTATTGATTGAAACATCAAAAAACTTAGAGAGCAGTTTTAAGGTTTCTGTATTTGGAATTGTTTCTCCGTTTTCCCAACGGGATACCGCTTGCCTCGTAACATAGAGCTTTTCAGCAAGTTCATCTTGTGACAACCCTTTTTTCGTTCGCAATTCAAGTATAACATCTTTCGTATCCATAAAAATCACCACCTTGTAAATATTATAGTATGCGTGCATTCTATAAACAAGCAACCCGCTGTTGCTGCTGTCTTTTGATATTGTCTGTTTTGCAGGTAGTATTCTTCCATTTCGCGACTGTACGCGCAACACCCACCCGCCGTTCTATAGGAGATAAGTCTGTAGAGATTTTGGCAGCCCCTACCGGCTCAGTCTTCTCTCCACCATTCGCACTTATCACGATATTCATGACCACTCGAATCATTATGAGCGCAGCACAATAAGCTGCACGATAAAACCACGGCCAGAACGGCCACGATCATTCTCCGCATCACTGCGACCTCCGTTCTTGCCAGCGATCTCCACGCTTCGCACGGATCTGTGAGTGACACGACTTGCACAGCGCGATCAGATTGCTCCGATTATGCGTGCCACCTTCACTCAGCGGAAGCTTATGATGAATCTCTTCTGTTGGAACCAGGACTCCCTTCGCATAGCACTGCTCACAAAACGGATGCTCTGCAGCATACTTGTCTCGGATCCTTTTCCATGCTCGGCCGTAACGCCGCTTGGTATCTTTATCTCTTCCGTACTTTTCATACTGACTATTCCTTAGCGCCGCGTGTTCGTCACAATACATAGTACCTGGCGGAATCAGCTTTCCACAGCCTGGATATTTGCACGGCACTCTGCTTTTATAAGGCATAACTCTTCCCACCTCCGGACATGATAAAAGCCACCGCAGATTCCTCCACGATGGCTCCGATCAATTCTTATTCTGTTCGCATTATAATAATATCATAAGAGCGGACTCTCATTCTATCACATCAACTCTCATCTTCATAAATCCTGCCGACTTCTTTCAAAGCCTTATCATGCAAACGGAAGGTGTGCTGAATACTGTAGCCCATACCTTATTAGTCCAAATAAGTCCACCAAAAGATATAAATTTGATGTCAAATTGATGTCAAACCTCTAATGAAAGTACCGCAAACCCTTGATTTTACTGGCTTTATTTGTCTAATGACTTCATCGTCGGGAAGAGCAAAAGCTAAACCGCTTCCTGTTTCTCCATTTTTATTTTTCCACATAGCATACTGTCCTTTCTTTTTGCATGATATTCTTTAAATAAGCATTGATTGCTTCTATATCAAAACATGGTATAAAATGCTTCTTCATATACTCCATATCCTGCATCGTTGCAATCCTGAATCCTCTGGCGGAGATTCTTCCCCGGACATCGTAAACGCCCCGATTAAAGGCACAGGCACAATGCTGCATTTGCCGATGGAATACAATATCAGAATCCGGTATATATTCATGTAAAGCCGATGTCAGCCAGTAGCATCCTCCATGTAAAAGTATGGAATATATATCTTTATGCGCAAAATATTGCTTTACAGCATTTATCAGCTTCTCATATATGGCTGTGTTTTTCATTTCTTCTCTGCTTTGCATACCACACCTCCTTTATCCTGTAATTCGCGAAGAGTTCTGATCTGGCGTTCAATTTTCCTGCGTACTCCATAATTATCCTTTCCATTTACAGTTAAACGATGGAGCCGGGTTTCCAGTTCTGCGATTTTTGCTTCGATAGTTGTCATGTAATTTACTTTCCTTTCATTTGTTATGCAAACTGGCTGTAATACAGCGCAGCATATGCACCTTGTTTTTTAAGCAGTTCTTTGTGATTACCCTGTTCAATGATGTTTCCGTTTTCCATAAACAGGATATTATCGGCGTCTCGTATCGTAGAGAGACGATGCGCGATCACAAAGCTGGTTCTTCCATTCATCAGTTTCTTCATCGCCTTTCCGATCTCTGCTTCTGTACGGGTATCCACACTGGATGTAGCTTCATCCAGAATGATGATCGGCGGATTGCAGAGAAATATGCGTGCAATCGTTATAAGCTGCCTTTGTCCTACGGACAGGTTCGCCGCTTCGTTATCCAGCACTGTATGGTAGCCCTGGGGCATTGTGCGGATAAAATAATCCACTTTCGCCGCTTTTGCCGCCGCCTTGATTTCCTCCATAGTTGCGTCTGGTTTTCCATATGCGATATTTTCTGCTATCGTTCCCCCAAACAGCCATGTGTCCTGTAAAACCATTCCAAAATTGTGCCTTAACTCCTTCCGCGTCAGATCCGTAGTTGGCACTCCATCTATTGTGATCTTCCCGCCATCTACCTCATAAAAGCGCATAAGCAGATTGATCAATGTTGTTTTACCGGCGCCGGTTGAACCGACAACCACAATCTTTTGTCCCGGTTTCGCTGTAAAGCTGATATTTTTCATCAGCATTTTATCCGGAACATACCCAAAGCTGACATTTTCAAAGGCAATTTCTCCCTTTGCATTTTTCAGGAGCACAGGAGCAACGGTATCAGGCTTTTCTTCCCCCGCGTCCAGGAAGTGAAACGTCCTCTCTGCAGAAGCCAATGCAGACTGCAGGGAATTCAGCATATAAGAGGTCTCGGTAAGCGGTTCCGCCGCCATATTGATATACTGGAAAAATGCCTGCACGATGCCCAGGGACATCCTTCCCTCCAGCATCCATTTGCACGCAAGAAGCATAATCGCCGCCTGTGAACAGCGCGACAGCAAACGGATCAACGGATTGACACAGTTTGTCAGAAAGTCTGTCTTTTTTGTGGCATTGCGCAATTCATCAACTGCGCTATTCATTGTTTCCATGCTTTCTTTTTCGTGGTTGTAAGCCCTTATCACATCTCTGCCTGTATAGTATTCCTCTGCTATGCCGGTAAGATAAGCCAGCGCCCGCTGCCGGTCAGCGGCACATTCCAGATTCTTTTTTGCGACCATTTTTGTAACCCAGAGACTGATAACCGTAAAAATCAGAAATACAGCGGTAAGCAACGGGCTGAAATAAATCATAAACGCCACTGCCCCGACAAGCGTTCCGATCGCCGTCAGCAGCTTCAGAAGTCCTGTCTGTAAAGTCTCCGACACTTTATCCAAATCACTGGTAACGCGGCTTAAAATCTCGCCGGGCTTATTTCCGTCATAAAAGTAAAGAGGAAGCTTATGTAGCTTACTGCTGATCTGCTTTCGCAAAGTCAAAATTAACCGTTCCGCTACACTCGCCATTAAATATGCTTGAAAATGATAAAACACACTTGTAAGCACATACAGGAAAAATAATGTGACCATCTGACGACCAAGCGGATTCCAGCTAATAGAAAAACTTGTTCCTGCTTCAACACAGTTTTTGATTGCCGAGAGCAGGTTATCAATAACTCCTGCGCTATAATACGGAGTGCATACATTCAGCACCGTATAAAAGACAATGCAGACAGCAACGATTGTCAGCCTGACTCTCTGGTTTTTAAGCTGCTGAAATAACCGAATTGCTGTTTTTCGCGCATCCTTTGGTACTTCTTTGTCGAATTTTATATCCCGCTTATCACTCATGTTCATCCGCCTCCTTTGTCTGTGAATCATAAATCTCCTTATAGATCGGACAGTTCTTAAGCAGTTCCTCGTGTTTTCCCATCCCCACCGGTTCTCCTTCATGCAAAACGATGATATGATCCGCATGAAGAATTGTGCTGATTCTCTGTGCAATAATCACCACAGCAGCGTTTTTTGTTTCCGGCTGCAGAGCTTTTCTAAGCGCGGCATCCGTCTTGAAATCCAGGGCAGAAAAGCTGTCGTCAAAAATATAGAGTTCCGGTTTTTTCACTAAGGCACGTGCGATTGAGAGACGCTGTTTTTGTCCGCCCGAAAGGTTTGTACCGCCCTGTGCCACAAAAGCGTCCAGCTTGTCAGGCAGCGCCTCTACAAAGTCTTTTGCCTGCGCGATTTCCAGCGCATGCCAGAGTTCTTTATCATCCGCATCCGGATTTCCGTAACGCAGATTTTCCGCAATCGTTCCGGAAAACAGCCACGCCCGCTGCTGAACAAAGGAAAGATGTTCTCTCAACTGCTCCTGCGGCATCTTACGGATATCCACTCCATTTAAGTGCACCGCTCCGTCTGTCACTTCATTAAACCTCATCATCAGCGATGCTACGGTTGATTTTCCACTGCCCGTTCCTCCGATAATGGCTGTTGTTTTTCCTCTTTCACATACGAAGTTCAAATTTTTCAGTGTGTATTCATCGGCATCCGCAAAGCGGAAAGACACATTTTTAAATCTCAATACCTCTTTTTGGTTTTTCTTTTCTTCCACACGCCTGTCCTTCTTGTCTGCAATCGTAGGCGAGAAATCCATGATTTCCCCGATACGGTTACAGCACTCCAAAGCACGCGGCAATGTCAGAATTACCATTTGCGCCATCATCAAAAAGAATAAGGATAGCATTGCGTATTCGATAATTGCGGTAATATCCCCGATCTGAAAATGACCGGCTGTGATGCGGAAACCACTAAATGTATAAACGAGCATCACAAAAACATTAATGGCAAAAACCGAAATACTATCAAGGATCGCAAAGCGCTTATTTACTTTGATCGCAGTTTGGGCATAGTCCTCAAATTTCTCATTTAAGCGTTGCTCTTCATTCGCTTCTGCAAAATTAATTTCATAGACTGCCTCCTGTAGACCATTTTAAATAAAAAAATACCCGGTTATTTCTCAATAACCGGGCGCACCCGACATCTTTTCGACAATACTGTTGCGACAGTATATCCTCCGATGACCAAAATATATTACCTGTAAATAATTCCTCTTTTTTCCGATACTCTTTTCAGTACAAGCGCTATGATCAGCACAAGGACTTCATAGATACCGAAGGTATGCCATACAACGGCATTTCCGAATATTTTCGGAAGCACTGTGATAACCAGTGAATTCGATACAAGGCTGCGGACAATATTAAGTGCAATAGCCTGACCAGAACGCTTCGTAGAGTAAAAATAAGCGGACAGCATCGTATTTACGCTTCCCACAATAAAGCCCCAGCAGTATTCCCACATATGAGTCGATGTAAATTCCAGTGTCTCTCCGGTTGCACCGAATAGCTGGCAGAGTACATGGGGAAACAGAACGTAAACTGCCACGCAAAGCACACTTCCTATAACGCTGATCATCTGCCCCACGCGATAATAATACTTTAAATCGTCGTCTTTTTTCGCACCATAAGCCTGACCGAACAATGGCTGCATTCCTTCAGACGCTCCGAAAAATACGGACATCGTAAATGACGAAAGATAGGAGATAATCGCAAAAGCATTGATTCCAATATCCCCAAAAGCTGCCATCAACGTATAGTTCATACAGAGCGTTGTTACCGGAGTAGAAAACTGCGCGATTGCCTCCGGCAGTCCCCGGAATATAATTTTCTTGAAAAGTTTGAGTTGCGGCTGATACCGCTGGATTCGAAGATCCCCTTTCTTAAAAATATAATGTGTCACAATAACCAGCAAGCCCACTGTCTGTGAAATTCCCGTCGCAACCGCCGCTCCCATAACTCCCATCTGCATAGGAAATACAAACAGCCAGTCAAGGAATATATTCAGCCCTGAGCTAATGACATTGGTAACTGCCACAAGTCCGGGCGAGCCGTCATTACGGCAGAAAAACTGTAGATTCAGAGAAAGTGCATTCGGAATGGCGAACAACGCATACCAGAATATATACTCTTTCACAAGAGACACATACTCTCCCGAAGCGCCCAGCAATCCGCTGACCAGTCCGGTAAAATCGGAACCGCACAGGGTAATAAAAATACCCACGATCAAATTTAAAGTCAGAGAGTGCATAAAGGCATTCTGCGCGCCTTCTTTATCACCTCGACCGAAGCGGATCGCCGTAATGGTAACACCGCCGATACTTGCCATTGCATTTAAAGCCTGTGCAAGCAATACAAAAGGGAGAGCCAGATTAACCGCTCCAAGGGCCTGGCTTCCCGCTCCATTTCCTACAAAAATCCCATCAACAACCGAAAACAAAAACACACAGGCGTTAGATAAGATTGCAGGAGCTACATTGCTGAAAATAATTTTTCCTCTTGAAGATTCCATTTCTGCCTCCATTATTTCTGTTCAAACCAACGCTCAGCATATTCCATCACGCCGGAAACCAGCGTTTTTATTTCTTTGCCGGATGTATTGATACACAAATGATAAGATTCCTTTTTTCCCCATTCCTTTTCCGTAAATAATTCTCGGTATGAGGAGCGCTCTTTATCTATCCGCTTTATTTTACGCAGCATCTCTTTCTCGGATAAATTCTCTTTTTCATCGGCACGTTCCTCGCAGCGCTTCAGTTTTGAAATCTGATCTGCATATACAAAGATATTAAATGGATTCATATCCGCACAGACAATATCTGCGCACCGTCCGACAATCACACAGTCTCCCTGCTTTGCCAGTTGATGGATGATTTCATGCTCCGCAAGCGCTACCTTGATCGGCTGATGAACCATTGGCTGCTGATAGATCATAAAGCGGTGTCCTATCGTAGACTGATAAAAATTACGAATGTCCTTCTCCGAAATATGTGCAACATAATTTTTGTCAAAACCATGCTTTTCCGCAACCATGTCAATAATCTCATGGTCATAACAGGGAATATTCATCCTATCCGCAAGCCGTTTTCCAAGTTCACGCCCACCGCTGCCAAATTCTCTGCTTATTGTAATAATTTTCATAATGCTACCTGCCTTTCTGATCTTTCATTAAATAAATCAATCGTCTGATTTTCGTTCTTTACACAACCCTAAATACTTTTTCATTTCTATCTGCAAATTCATCGTAAATATTTGCGTCAAAGCAACATACCTCTCCTGATCGGATTCTTTCATTTTTAAAAATGCCCGATACTCTGCGTCCTGCAAGGGAATAATATATTGTCTGACAAAAAATTCCCCTTTGTCTGTCATCCGTATATTTTTCCTGCGCGTTGAAATGGAAGAACGCTCTAAAAATATATAGCCCCTTTGGATCAGACTGCAGATCGCAGAATTTACAGTCTGTCTTGAAATAGACAATTTTTGACTGATTTCCTGCTGTGAGCATTCCTGTCCCGCAGACGTCAGCATATATAAAATCCAGAACGCGCTTTCTGATAAATTTAGATTTACTGCGATTTTATAATACATCGCATCAATCTCTTTATCCCGGCAATTCAGATTTTTCAGCATGGCGTCTATATCATGGTTCATAGATAACCTCCTTTCCCGAAACCTACAGGATCTGCCGCCGACAGCTCCTTTCGGATGCATGACAACATAAAAATGCCCGGTTATTTTTCAATAACCGGGCGCACCCGACATCTTCCGCTCGACTGCCAATCATTGCGATGATCCGTCCTCCGATGACGTGCTATTTATTTTTCTTATTTCTTCCTCCACAATTTCAATATGCTTTTGGGTAAGCGCTAATAACTGGCTTCGTTCCTGTTCTTCCAGCCTGTCAAATGACCGTTCTTCCGCATGAACCAATGGAACAATTTTTTCATCAATAAGGGTTTTTCCCTTATCTGTAAAAAATATCTGCTTGTTCTTACGGCTCTTAGGGGCAAGTTCCAGTTTAATAAATCCCTGTTCTTCCAGATTTTTTAATGCTGTGTTGATTGTCTGCGGCGCATAAAACCACGCACTGCACAAATCTTTCTGAGTACAGGACTGACCATGCTCATACAAAGAGTATAAAAGCCAGAAAGCCGCATCCGATAATCCTACTGATTTAGCATAGTCGTGATACAGCACATTCATTTTTTTATGAAGTCGGTTAAATGTTGCCAACACAAAAACCGTTGATACTTCCATGTTTCGCCTCCTTTATCCGAAGTCGGATGAAATTATAATCCGAGTACGGATAAAAGTCAATGTGTTTTTCAAAAATTTTTTGAAATTTTCAGATTGACAAATCCGATTCCATACTGTATGATGAAGGCGCTTGCTCGGAGGGCATATCATTCTTCAGAAGTGATAGGCTGGATAAGGCAACAGGCTGCAATGCCTGTAAGACTTTATCCAGCTTTTTTGTTGCCAAGCATACGTGAAAAGGTCCGGTGGACCTTTTCTAAGTTGTTCTGAGTAATTTTATTTTAAGGAGGACGCAATATGGATTTTCTCACAAGTAAAATCAAGCCTATGTATTTTAAGTATCTGACAGCAGCCTTCGGCAGCGCGCTGATCTCATCCATTTATGGCGTCGTCGATATGGCGATGGTCGGTCAGTACCAAGGACCGAACGGTACGGCGGCGCTTGCCGTTGTTGCTCCCATCTGGAATATCATATACAGTCTGGGGCTCCTGATGGGAATCGGCGGTTCCGTACTTTTTTCCACCCTGCGGGGCAGGTCAAAGGACAACCAAAAAGAATCCAACGAATACTTTACCGCCGCTGTAATCGGCGTTGTATTTTTAGCGGTTATCGCCTGGATTGGAATCCTGTTCTTTGATACGAACTTATTAAAATTATTCGGTGCAAAGGAAACTTTGCTTCCATTATCCAGAAGCTATCTGTTCCCGGTAAAATTTGTAGTGCCAAGTTTTCTGTTCACGCAGTTAATGGCTGCCTTTTTGCGCAACGATGGCAATCCCGGGCTTGCGACAAAGGCAGTGCTGTTTGGCGGAATCTTCAACGTATTCGGCGACTATTTCTTTGTGTTCATTCTGGACATGGGAATCATGGGCGCCGGACTTGCCACCGCTATGGGTTCCGTATTTTCTCTGTTGATGATGCTGACCCATTTCCGAAGCAAAAAGAATACCCTGCGACTGGTAAAGCCGACAAAGCTGCTTTCCAAACTGAAAACGATCAGTGTGACCGGTTTTTCCACATTTTTTATTGACGTGGCAATGGGGATTCTGACTATGCTCTTTAACCGGCAGATTTTGAAGTATCTGGGCACAAATGCTTTATCCGTTTATGGTATCATCATCAACATCAGCACCTTTGTCCAGTGCTGCGCTTACAGTATCGGGCAGGCTTCCCAGCCGATTATTTCGGCCAACTTCGGTGCGGGAAAAGGGGAAAGGATCAGTCAGATTTTAAAATACGCATTGGGAACGGCTGCCGTATTTGGTTTGATCTGGACAGCGCTTGCCGAACTTGCTCCCAACCTCTTCGTCCGCATTTTTATGACTCCGACAGACGAAATACTTGCGATTGCTCCGGGAATCATCCGCAGTTATGCCATCAGCTTTCTCCTGCTGCCGCTTAACATTTTTTCGACCTACTATTTCCAGGCGCTGATGAAACCACGCACTTCTTTCCTTGTATCAGTGGCAAGAGGCGCAGTGATCAGCGGATGTCTCATTTATCTGCTTCCCGCTGTCGCAGGAGCAGACGCGATCTGGTTCGCTATGCCCATTACAGAACTGGTAGTGGCTGTATTTGTCATTATTAAAATAAAGCAATATACAAGCCAACTTCCAAAGTCCTGATACCTGTCAAAATCTATATAACACTTCGCGCAAGGAAACTCTGCTGTAGTTTCTTTGCGCTTATTTTTGAAAAGGAAATAATTATAAAATCAAACATGTTATATGGTCACAATTCAAAGAGCAAGATTCGCCGCGTATTACAGAAACCCCATTCGGGGATTTCTGCATGCCGACAATCTTGATGGGGATTTTGGTCTACGCTCCGCTTCGGTCCGCGCTAAGCGGACATCCACCGGATGTCCAGCGCCCCATACCCTCGGGCAACGCGTATTTTTCAAATATGCAAAATTGGCTCCTGTTCAAAAACAGTTGCAGCGTGATTCTACCTATCACGAAAATCTCATGATTTTGTTAAAAATGCTTTCCACTGTTATCCATATCGTCCTTCCAATCGGCTCATATATGAATACAATTTTACGGAAAGGAAATATGAAATTTTATGGCAAGACCGAAAAAAGAACCAGAAATAACTTACACGCACCACATCAATCTCCGGCTTACAGATGTTCAATATGAAATTATATCTGAGAATGCCCGACGAGTCGAACTGTCGCTCTCAGAATATATACGCCGCCAATTAATGAAAGGAAAAGTCATTGCAAAATATGAACTTGTGGCAGATCTGCCGGAACTGAAGAAACTGATTTTTGAATTTGGAAAGATTGGGAATAACCTGAATCAGATTGCCCGCCACTTTAATACTGGCGGCATCCATTCACTGGAAATGCGGAAAGCAATCGGGCAGGGACTTTCTGATATTTTTAGGATGAAATAAGAAGTTCTAAAAATGGCAGGGGATTTCCAACAGATACGCAAAATATAGTATTATCTTCCGACGCTTTACAAAGAAAAACCAGAAGGCCCCATTACTGACTTTCTGGTTTTTCACTTGAATGCTAAAAGAAATTAAATAGCTGGATATACTTTGTATGGTCATTTACAGAATATCTTTCGTTAAATGGCATAAATCCATTCTTTTCACTCTGGTAGAAATTCAATAGCTTTACCTTATCCTCACATTCCAGAAATACGATTCCCCCGCCAATATCGTGCTGAACCTTTTCCAGAATTTCAAATGTCAGATCCATCAATTCATTTCCATTGATTCCCTTTCCTTCATCCACAGCATAATTTTTTCCAAACTGCGCGATCAGAAAGGCGGATACCGTATAGCTGTCTGATTCCAAATCCAGTATTGCATATCTGCTTATGTTCTTCCGCTTAGAATTGGACAGATTTGCGCTGCCAATCTCAACCGCTTTATGGGCCAGTGTAAAAACTGCCGCTATCTTACCATGTTCATTTACCACAAAATATGTAACAGACAATTTCTTCCTTGCAAACTCGATTGCATTATTTACTACGAATTGTTCAATTTCCGGATTGATCGGACAGGAAAATCGGAAAGACACTTTTTTAGTTCTGTCTCTCCGATTGCTCCCAACATATCTAAAATATTTATCGTATCGAACTGTCTCATTTGCCTGCTTCTCCCTTTGCCATCAGCCGCCGGATCGCATCATAATCTGTCAACGGCGGTTTTACTGGTGCAGACGGCTTTCTCTTAGGCTTATTCTCTGAAGCTGCCAGCGCATCTATAAAGGCTTCCGCCTGCTTCGGATCGTCAATACGAACTTTTGCAAAAATACTCGATGTAGCCATAATCGCACCTCCTTCTCCAAATGGCTTATAATAGTATATGCTGAAAAGACAATAAACCATATATTTGCTTTACTGCCTTTTCTTTAATTTTATTCTAAATCAGATTTTTCCGGACGTCAACCACCATATTTTTTTATTATTTTATGAAATTTTAAAGCTGCTTTTCATTATCTGTACGCCAGATTATTCATCACGCATTCTTCTGCCATCGCCGTCAGCATATTCATATGCGCCGTCCACGCAAGCGGATCTGCTTCCTTATCCAGTGCCGGATACTTCTGCAGCAGTTTCTCCATTAAAATCTCCATCCTTTCCTGTGCCGTTTTCTCAATCTCCAGAAGATGCCTGTCCAGTTTTCCAGTCAGCATCATACTCTGATACCAGTTGCTTCGGTTTTCTTTTAGAAATGTCCTGCGTAGCATCCCGTATTTCCCTATGGAATTTTCACTGCTTTCTATTGTCAGATTCGGAAACAGGTAATCTCCTTTGAGGTAATATGTCAGTCCCATTTTTATCCCTCCAATTTTATTTTTATGAATTAACGTGTTAAAGCGATTATAAATGATGACAATCGAATTTTCAACCGCTATCTTTAAATTTCCCTTTGTCCCAATTTTCTTTCAGCCAATAATACATTTCTGTTTGATAATGAATGATACTTTTTATGCTTTCTCCGATATATCATCTGAAAGTGCATCTACCAATGCGTCCACTGTCCGGAACACAACCTCCCTATCCTTCTGCTGCAATCTCCGCACTCTTGCCGACATTCTCTGTATATGCCCATCCCCTTCCATGACTTCCATATCCCCCACCAGTTCACTGGCGCTCGTTCCCAATGCCTGTGCAAGCCGCCGGAATACCTCAATGGACATATCGCTCTGCCCGCCCTCTATTCGGCTCACTGTGTTCAGGCTGACATCCGCCATCTCTGCCAGTTTTTCCTGCGACCAGCGGAGCGTCTGCCTACGTTCTCTTATCCGTTCTCCTATTTCCATCAAACGCTTTGAAACGACACGATTTCCCACTCCAATACCTCCTGCCTATGTAATTTTCACTAGAATTTCGAGTTTCTCCTGATCTCGTCAATCAAAACGTCCATTGTCCGCATCACGATCTCCTGTCCGTTTTTATCCAGCCGACGTATACGGCAAGCCATATGATAAAGCTGTTTTTCTTCCGGCGGTACCGCCGCTGTTTTCCCAAGCAGTGTGTTTACGTCAGTCTTTAATGCTTCCGCGATTTTTTCAAACACCTCAATAGATGTTGCAGACTGACCACCTTCAATGCGGATTACCGTATTAACGCTGATCCCGGCTTTTTCCGCAAAATATTCCTGCGACCAACGAAGTTCCTGCCTGCGTTTCCTTATGCGTTCCCCTGTCTCCATTAACCCTTGCGAAACCACTCGACTACCCAATGCAATGTCTCCTTCCCTGCGATATTCTCCGTAGCTTTTCGCCATATGCCGCAAAACCAGCCTTTTTTAACTTTTGTTTTCCACCTCCAGAACCCACCAGCAACTTCCTCCGGATGCTTGGCAACGAAAAAACAGCCAAACCGGAGAGTTTCGCTGCTTTTTAGGAATATCTATTCACTTTTTATTCTTTCTGCCATTACTAAAACAATCATTCTGAAAATATTTTCTTACTCTTCCCGACTAACCGAAAGATACCCATACACACATACCGCACCAGATAAACGGCTGCCATAACCAACCTCCATGCTAAAATCATACCACCGATCACACCGCCAATTAGCAGATTTATTACCAGTATACCTACTGTACCGCCGAGGTCAAACCCTTTCGGGATTACCCACACAAACATCCGGTGTACGCCAAACGGAATCCCCATAAGTACCCACAATTTTAGATAATCGCAAACGCTATTTTCCACGCACAACGGATAAAATAACGCCGCCAGAAATATTGCTGCCACAACCGGGACAATCACTCTTTTTGTAAATTCATACACCATCATATCAGCCACCTCCATACAGGTCATGGTTCACTTCCGCCTGATAGTAATGGTTCATCGTCATTGTGGCGTTATAAAGCGTTGTCAGCAGATAAGCCTTGATAGTCCCCACCTTTGCCGTATTTTTCTGCAGACTGAACAGCACATACTCGATGTGCGAATAATCCAGCTTGATAAAGTGGCTCTTAACAAGCGTCACAGGTTTTTCTACCCCGGCAATCCGCAAGGTGCTGTCATCTGGCATCATCAGGACTTCCACGACCAACTCCACAAGTTCGTCCACCTCTTTGCTCTTGTGGCATGGGTACTCAATACGCTCCCGGATCAATTCCCGGTAAGCATCCATTTTCCCTATCGCATCCATCCCATCCGAATGTCCTTCCACTTCTGCAGATAAGATTGGATTGGATAAGATTTTCTCAGTCTCACTCAGATCAGTCTCGTTAAACTCTGTATCACTGTAATCAGTCTCACTATATTCAGTCTTGTTAATATCAGTCTTATTAGAGTATGATTTTGGAACTTCTTGAAGTTTGATTTTCATACTTCTGCGTATTTTCGGCGTTTTCCGGCTGTTTTTCTTTTTTCTCCGGCTCCGGACAGTCCATAATCATAAAGTTTTTTACATAAATCACGTTCGGTTTTCCAAGCCCCAGCCGTTTCTTCTCAATTAGCCCGATCCCTTTTTCCGTATCAAGCTCTGCAATGTTCCGGCTTGCCTTCTGCCTTGCACAGCCAAGCAGTTCCATGATTTCCTCCACAGTGAAAATAATATATACCCGATCCTCTTCGTCAAACCAGCGGTTCTTGACGCTCAGGCTCATACGGTCCAGCATCAGACCGTATAAAACCTTTGCCTCGCAAGAGAGTGACTTGAAGCATTCTGCTGTAAATAGTACCTTCGGTACGCGGTAAAAATGGTATTGTTCCGCTTCCATGCCCCGGAAATATTCAAACTGGATTTTCTGCATCTGCCACACCCTCCCTCTGCTGTTTCTCTTTTTCTACTTCGTTCTCTATCTCTGCATAAACGCGAAAATATCTTTTTGTCCCCTTGTTCGCAAATGGTTCTGAAACTGATTTTACCTTTATTTCCTTATGCCGTTCCAGAAGTCCCTTAAACCATTGGATATCCTGAACTGTCCCCTGCATCCTAATTTTCAGCATACATATCCTCCCAATCCACATAAAAGCAATACTCTGGATAACGGATTTTGATTGCCTCCCAAAAGTACCTTGCGTAACCGCAGCAGAATAACTCTTCCACAGTGTAGCAACTCATTTCATGTAACTGCCCATCAGCATCCGAATCGTCATAACTATAGACACTCGGCGTACCGTTGCAGTACAGATTAAATGCCATCCGCACAATCTTCACGCTGCCGCTGGTCTGCCATCCATCCCGTAAGCACTCTGGCTTCACATTTCCCGACTTAAAATCGTATATCTGTTTCACATGATCTCTTGTATCCCTGTCAATTCCAAGGCAATACACTAGTGCCCTGTGGTATACGTCCTGGTATCTGCACTTCTGCAGATACTCCTTATAAAATTTTTCGTGTTCCCTGTTCTTGAAAATAATCGTGTGCGAATCTCTTTTGTTTGCTCTTGTCGCTGTGTCTGCCATCTTCGTTTCCTCCAACTAAATTATTTTTTAATTTATGACCATAACAAAAAGGACACTTCCCTAAAATCGCTCTTAGAAAAATGTCCTTATCGTACAAAATATTCAGTTGAACTGACACGAGTTTATTTTATTATCGCTTATTTTCACCCGTTAAGAGAGTTTAATTTGTCGTACTTTTGTCGTACCTTACGGCTTCAAAGTCCGCAAACCCTTGATTTTACTGGCTTTATTTATCCAAAGTCTTCATCGTCGGGAACAGCAACACATCTCTTATCGCCGCGCTGTCTGTCAGCAGCATACACATTCTGTCAATTCCAAACCCAATCCCGCCTGTCGGAGGCATCCCAATCTCCAACGCATTCAGGAAGTCTTCATCAGTCGTATTCGCTTCTTCATTTCCCTGCGCCAACTGTTCCTCCTGATCTTTGAAACGCTCACGCTGATCGATAGGATCGTTCAGCTCTGAGTAAGCATTTGCCATCTCCCAGCCGTTCATAAAGAATTCAAAACGCTCCACATACTCCGGATTCTCCGGTTTCTTCTTGGTAAGCGGAGAGATTTCAATCGGATGGTCTGTTACAAATGTAGGCTGAATCAGATGCTCTTCTGCAAATTCTTCAAAGAACAGGCTAAGGATATCGCCTTTTTTATGTCTCTTCTCATATTCTACGTGATGTTCATCAGCAAGCGCTCTGGCCTGTTCCAAAGTCTCTACTTCATTCCAGTCTACACCTGCATATTTTTTAACCGCGTCTACCATGGTAATTCTTTCAAATGGTTTGCCAAGATCCATTTCTACGCCGTTGTAAACAATCTTTGTTGTGCCCAGCACTTCCTGTGCTACATGGCGGTACATATTCTCAGTCAGGTCCATCATTCCGTTATAATCTGTATATGCCTGATACAGTTCCATCAACGTAAATTCCGGATTATGTCTGGTATCCAGTCCTTCGTTACGGAATACACGTCCGATTTCATATACCTTCTCCAACCCGCCGACGATCAAACGCTTTAAATAAAGCTCCAGGGAAATGCGAAGCTTGAAATCTTCACCCAGTGCATTAAAATGTGTCTCAAACGGCCTTGCGGATGCTCCGCCTGCGTTGCTTACCAGCATCGGCGTCTCTACTTCCAGGAATCCCTGAGCGTCCAGGTATCTTCTGATAGAGCTGATGATATGGGAACGCTTGATAAAGGTATCTCTTACCTCTGGATTCATAATCAGATCCACATATCTCTGACGGTAACGTAAATCTGTATTCGTCAGACCATGGAACTTCTCCGGGAGAATCTGCAGACTCTTAGATAACAGTTTTACGGACGACGCATGGATAGAAATCTCTCCTGTCTTGGTCTTAAATACTTCTCCTTCGATGCCAACAATGTCTCCAATATCCATTTTCTTGAAATCTTTGTATGCCTCTTCTCCAATGCTGTCTCTTGCCACATATGACTGGATATTGCCTGACTGATCCAACACGTTACAGAAAGAAGCTTTACCCATAACACGTTTCTGCATAATACGCCCGGCAACGGATACCTGTTTGCCTTCCATTTCTTCAAAATTCTCTTTGATGTCCATGGCATGGCCGCTTACGTCATATCGCATTATCTGGTATGGGTCTTTTCCATTCGCCTGAAGCTCGCTGAGCTTCTCACGGCGGACTTTCCTTAACTGATTCAAATCTGGTTCCTGTACATTCTTCTGCTGTTCAGACACTTTCTTCCACTCCTATCTTCTTTTTTCACAATGCCTTACATAGATCGCTCAATCTTTAACACCTTGTACTCAATTTCTCCTGACTGGGTTTCTACAATTACACTGTCGCCTACTTCTCGCCCAATCAGCGCCTTGCCCACCGGGGATTCATTGGATATCTTGCCCTGAAGACTATTTGCCTCGGTAGATCCCACAATCTTAAAGTCTATTTCTTCCTCAAATTCCACATCGTATACAGTTACAGTGCAGCCTACGTTAATCTTGTCAAGATTGATTTCATCCTCCACGACTACTTCCGCATTCTTCAGAATCTTCTCTAATTCTTCAATTCTTGCCTCAATGTCACGCTGCTCATCCTTCGCCGCATCGTATTCTGCATTCTCAGACAAATCACCTTGTTCTCTTGCTTCTTTGATTTTTCCTGCTACTTCCTTACGCCTTACAACTTTCAGATTCTCCAATTCATCTTCCAGTGCCTTAAGCCCTGCATACGTAAGAAGTCTTTTTCTTTCTTCCATACCCTTTCGTCTCCTTATATCTTTCATTATGTCTCTATTTTTCAAGAGGAATCCCTCTTGTCAGGTCCTTAAATAAAGATACTTTCACAATTTCATTATTATAACCAAACAGGAGGATTGTGTCAATATTTTTCTTCCAGAAGCTGCTCCAGTTCTTGGTAAGATTCGACCTTATTTATCTCATCCCTCAACTTGGCAGAACCGGGCATGCCTTTTGTGTACCATGCCACGTGTTTGCGCATTTCCCGGATTCCCAGATATTCCCCTTTAAATTCGATTTGAAGCCTGGCGTGCCTTAACATCGTTTCCCGAATTTCCTGTTTATCCGGTCCGGGTAATATCTCCTTCGTATCTTGATACGTTTTCAGTTCCCGGAATATCCAGGGATTGCCCCGCGCGCCCCGTCCAATCATCACACCATCGCATCCGGTCTGTTCCTGCATCTGCGCGGCCTTCCCGGCAGACGTTACGTCGCCATTTCCAATGACTGGAATCGACACGGCTTCTTTTACCCGGCGGATGATCTCCCAATCAGCCTTTCCGGAATAATATTGTTCTCTGGTGCGTCCGTGGACAGTAACCGCCGCCCCTCCGGCTTCCTCAATAATCTTCGCAATCTCCACTGCATTTATACAAGTATCGTCAAAACCTTTTCTGATCTTCACCGTCACCGGCTTACGAATTGCCCTCACCGTCTCATGAACAATCTTATACACCAACCAGGGATTTTTCATCAATGCAGAACCTTCGCCATTTTTCACTACCTTCGGAACCGGACAGCCCATATTGATGTCTAATATCTGAAATGGCAGCTCTTCAATACGTTTTGCCTGCTCACTGATAATTTTCGGATCAGAGCCAAAAAGCTGCAGGGATACCGGATATTCCTCCGGATGAATGGAAAGGAGCGCTTTCGTATTCTTGTTATTATATTGCAGCGCTTTTGCACTAACCATTTCCATACACAAAAGCCCTGCTCCCTGCTCTTTGCACAGCAAACGAAATGGCAGGTCTGTAACTCCTGCCATCGGTGCTAAAATGTACGGATACTCTATGTTTAAATCCTTAATTCTCATTTGGGTACACCCCTTTCGTCAATTTGGTACACCACATTTGTTAGTTGGGGACGTAGTAAAACGACGTTTTACTACGTCCCCAACCGTCTGTTTTTTTCATAAATAATCCGCAATCCTTCCAGTGTCAAGATGGGATCGTAAATATCGATGCTATCGGTTTCATTTGCCAGAATATTACCAAGCCCTCCGGTGGCAACTACTTTCGCATCGGTATAACCGGATTCTTCTTTTAATTTGCTAATGATATACTCTGTCTGCCCGATATAACCATACACCAGCCCTGCCTGCATACTGGAAACTGTCTCCTTTGCCAGGATGGAAGCCGGTTTTTTTATTTCAATCTCCGGAAGCATTGCCGCTCCGCCCCACAGAGCACGGGCCGATGTTCGGATTCCGGGAGCTGTCACTCCCACTCCAAAGGTTCCATCCGGCTCTACCAAGTCGTAGGTAGTGGCAGTTCCGAAGTCTACCACAATCACAGGTCCGCCATACAGATAGTAGGCTGCCACTGCATCTACAATACGGTCCGGCCCGGTCTGGCGCGGATTCTCGGTTGCCACGCGGATACCGGTCTTAATTCCGGCGGAGACTACGATCGGCTTATGTCCGAAATATTTGATAATTGCGCTCCCGAAGGAATGCATGATATCCGGCACAACGGAGGCAATGATAACTGCGTCAATCTCTGCCGGGTCTTCCCCTTGGTTGCGGATCAGCTCCCGCAATGTAATTCCATATTCATCCGATGTGCGGGGCTGCTTTGTCGTCATTCTGAATTTACACACCATCTTCTCGCCCCGGAAGATTCCCAGTGTTATATTGGTATTACCCACATCTATCGCAAGTAACATACGCATTTCCTCCCATTATATTGTAACAGTTCAGCCATAACAGCTCGAATTAGCTGCTTCACTATATTACTCTGCATCCTCTCCCAGGAAAAATACCTTATAGTACATCTGCAGGGCTTCCAGAAGATCTCTCTTCTCTGTCTGGAGCTGCTTAATCTTTAAATGGCTTCCGATCTCGTCAAACATCGGATCCCCTTCTTTAGACGTCACTTCAAAACACAGTTCTCCGTTTTCTTCATATACAAGCGTAAGGATTCCCCCCACATCATGTACATAGAGTACGCACATAATCTTCAGTTCATTCTTCACCGAATCCGGAAGTTCACTAAAATCGGGATTCAGATAATACTTCTCTTCATAAGAATTTGCTCCGCAGAGCACGATTTTCTCATCATACATAGCCATATATTCCTCTCACAGATACTTCACCGGCATAAATTTCCTCAATGCTTCCGTCAGCTTTCCGCACAATAAGCTCTCCGGTCTCATTAATCCCCAAAGCCGTGCCTCCAAATTCGTGTCCCGGCTCCAGTACCTGGATCTCTCTGTCTTTGTTGACCAGAAGACGATTATACCTTTCCTGCAGCGGCTTCAGATCCTGTGCCTCTGCAAACATGTTATAATAGTTCTCAAAATACCTCATCACTGCTGCTGCCAAATCCGGGCGTTTCCATTTCTTACCTGTCTCTATCGCAAGAGAAGTTGCCGTTTTCTGGATTTCCTCCGGAAAACTTTCCGTATTTACATTAATTCCCACGCCAATAACAACATGGTTAATGTAATCGATCTCTGCGCTCATCTCTGTCAGTATGCCGCAGATTTTCTTCTTATTTAGTACAATATCATTAGGCCATTTAATTCCTGCCGCCTCCCCCGTCACTTCCTGCACGGCCTCGGCAACAGCAAGCGCCATAACAAGCGTCAGCATGGGCGCCTTATCCGGCAGAAATTCCGGACGCAGCAGAATGCTCATGTAAATACTGGCACCGGAAGGGGACTCCCATCCTCTGCCCCGGCGCCCTTTCCCGGCCGTCTGACGGTCAGACACCACCAGGGTACCATGCTTTCCCCCGGCTTCTCCAAGCTTCTTTGCCTGGATATTGGTGGAATCGGTCTCATCCATATATATAACCGGATTCCCGGCCCACTCTGTTTCAAGCCGGCTCTCAATCTCCGCCTGGGACATGACGTCCGGACTCTCTGTCAAATGGTATCCCTTATTGCGGACTGCCTCTATTTTATATCCTTCTTTTTTCAGCTGTTCTATTACCTTCCAAACTGCAGTGCGGGAGACGTTCAGCTTATCACAAAGCTGCTGCCCGGACACATACCCTTCATTTTCCCGCAATATTGTTAGAATCTCTGTTTTCATTTTCTGATTTTACCTGTTCCCGAGTGTTGCCACCATGATTGCCTTAATCGTGTGCAGGCGGTTCTCCGCCTCGTCAAATACCTTAGACTTCTCGCTTTCAAATACTTCCTCTGTCACTTCTTTTCCTTTATTCGCAGGCAGACAGTGAGAGAAAATTGTAGTATCCTTGCCAGTTTTCTTCATCAGCTCTGTATTGACCTGATACGGGAGAGCAAGCTTAGTTCTTTCCTGCTCCTTCTTCTCTTCACCCATAGAAAACCAAACGTCTGTATAGAGGATATCTGCGCCCTCTACCACATCCAGCTTATCGGTTACTTCAATTGTGGAACCTGCTGCCTTCGCGTATTCTTCACATTCTTTCACCAATTCTTCATCTGGCCACAGACGTTTCGGAGCTGCAACGGCAATATTTACCCCTACTTTTGTACAGCCCACCAGAAGACTGTTAGCCACATTGTTGCGTCCATCTCCCAGATACACAAGCTTCAGCCCTTTCAGGTATCCGAAGTTCTCTTTTAATGTAAGGAAAGTTGCAAGAACCTGTGTCGGATGCCACTGGTCTGTCAGCCCGTTCCACACCGGTACTCCACTATACGCTGCAAGTGCCTCCACGAATTCATGGTCAAAACCACGGAATTCTATTCCGTCAAACATACGTCCCAGAACACGCGCGGTGTCTTCAATACTTTCCTTCTCACCCAGCTGCAGCTCGGAACCTGCCAAGTACGTGGCTGTTCCGCCTTCATCCTGTGCTCCGATGGTAAATGCACACCTTGTCCTGGTTGACGGTTTTTCAAAAATCAGCGCAATATTCTTGCCCTTTAAACTGTCTCCCTTGATTCCCTGCTTTCTCTTTTCCTTCAATTCCTGTGCCAGATCCACCAGATAAAGAATCTCCTCCGGTGTAAAATCCTTTAGTTTCAAAAAGCTGCGTCCCTTTAAATCCATCTCATAATCCTTCCTTATCTCCATCAGCACATGGATAAAACGCGGCAGGTATGCCTGATTCTCCAGTGCCTCGTATTTTGCCTGAACTTCCGCAAGAAGTTCATCTACCGTATAGATCCGGTATTTCTGTACCCGCAAGAGCTTTGCGCCGGCTTCCAACATAGCGTAAAATAGCTCCTGCTCTGAAAATCTGCGGGGAAGCTGCAGGACAAATGCCATCTCGTTCTTCTCCCTCTCCGTCAGATTTTTTAATTTCTCTTCATAATACCACTCTTCGTGGGTTTCTTCAATATAATAAATTCTGCCGGACAAGCCATAAATCATCCGCATTGCATCATAATACCCGATTTTCATATTCTGACGGCTGCGCCTGGCATTAAAATCCAGAATATTTCCAAGCTTTACCCTGGGGGCTATCTCATACCTCACCGCTCCCTGGGGAAGCTTTACCTTCGGCTCACGCCCCGGTCCATAAATGCGGATAGCAATGATATTTTCACACCCTCCGTCCACAAGAGAACCTACCGGGAGATTGTTGAACATGCCGCCATCCATATAGCGCTTCCCATGAAGCTCTTCATTCTTGAAGCCCAACAGATAAGCGCTGGCAAGAAGATAATCTTCCAAAAGCCCTTCTGGAATATCCTCCAGACTAAGATCCAGCTCTTTCTTGTCTGTCAGCGAAAAAGTCAGCAGATTAAATGCTATCCCCGACTCGCGGATTTTCTTTTCATCAATGCATTCATGGATTAAACGCCGCAGAGGCGTAACATCCACACCGCCTTCGCCTATGATTTTCAAAAATTCATGGAAAAGTTCTTTAAACGGCAATTTATTGTCCATGAACCGTTCCATCAGGCTGTCATCGACTTCCATAACGGCAGAATACGTCATCTCGCTCCAGATTCGCTCTGCCTGACCTAAATCCCCCATACAAATCAGGGCGCCATTCAGCGCCCCGACGGAAGTGCCAGCCACCGCGTTTATTTTCACACCGGCTTCCTTCAGCGCCTTCCATACCCCTATCTGATAAGCGCCTCTGGCTCCTCCGCCCTCCAGCGCTAATCCATATTCCTTCGATAAATCTATGACAGGTTTCATCCCATCATCTCCTTATCTTCTATTGTTCTTCCTTTGCAACCTCTGTCACTGATTTCACCAGGCCTGCGATTCCCTGAATCTCGGACGGGATAATAATCTTTGTCGCCTTGCCGTCGGCCGCCTTTTCAAATGCTTCCAGGCTCTTCATAGTAAGGACAGCCTCATCCGCACCGGCTTCTTTCAGGAAACGGATACCATCTGCATTCGCCTGCTGAACCTTCAGGATTGCTTCTGCCTGACCTTCTGCTTCTTTAATCATTGCCTCCTTCTGCGCTTCCGCCCGAAGAATTGCCGCCTGTTTCTCCGCCTCCGCGTCCAGGATGGCAGACTCTTTCTTACCCTCTGCCACAAGAATGGTAGACTTCTTCTCACCTTCCGCCTTAAGAATTGCCTCACGGCGCTCACGTTCTGCCTTCATCTGCTTCTCCATAGCATCCTGGATTGCCGCCGGAGGAATAATATTTTTAAGTTCCACGCGGTTTACCTTAATCCCCCACGGATCCGTTGCCACATCAAGAAGCGCCCGCATCTTGGTATTAATCGTTTCTCTGGAAGTCAGCGTCTGATCAAGCTCCAGATCACCGATAATATTACGAAGTGTTGTAGCCGTCAGATTCTCAATCGCCATAATCGGATTCGCCACTCCATAGCAGAACTGCTTCGGGTCTGTAATCTGATAGAACACCACTGTATCAATCCGCATGGTAACATTATCCTTGGTAATAACCGGCTGAGGCGGAAAATCTACCACCTGTTCTTTTAAATCCACTCTTCTTGCAACCCTGTCAATAAACGGCATCTTGAAATGAATACCAACGCTCCATGTTGCCTGATATCCTCCAAGACGCTCCACTACCAGCGCCTGTGCCTGGCGTACTACCTTCACACAGGAAATCAACACCAAAATTACAAATACCAAAAAAATCAATCCAATTATCGTTCCTATAGAAATGCCTAACATATCTAACCCTCCTCTTTTTCTTTGATAATGAGTTTTACTCCCTGGATTCCTTCAATCGTAACCACTGTATTTTTTGCAATGACTCCAGACGATTCTTCCGTCTTCGCCGACCACTCCTGGCCGTTCACCTCTACCACGCCTTTGTTATGAAGCGTATCCACCTCTTCCAGAACCAGCGCCTGCTTTCCGATCAGGCTCTCTGCGTTGGTTTTCTGGCGTTCTTTATTAAAATACTTCAGAGCAATAGGGCGTGTGCTCACCAGAAGTACGATTGACACAATTGAAAAGACAGCAATCTGTACGCCTGTGCCGAAGCCTATGATTCCCATGATAAATGCGGCAAGCGCACCTCCGGCAAACCAAATGGTAGTCAGCCCCATCGTACCGATTTCAATCACCAATAAAACAATAAAAATAAGCAGCCAATACATTGTTTCCATCTCTTACCCTCCTAACGTCTCTGCCTTCCGGCTTCAAACATAAGAACCGCCGCCGCAATCGCCGCATTCAAGGATTCCACCTGCCCTGCCATAGGAATCCGAACCCAGGTATCTGCAAGCTCTGCCACTTCCTGCCGCAGTCCATTTCCCTCATTGCCAATCAGGAACGCCGTCCCTTCCCGGTACTCCGCCTCATCGTAAACGACCGTCCCTTCCAAATGTGCAGCATACGTATGAATTCCCTGCCGCTTAAGCTCCCTGACAGCTTCACAGATATCCTCCGCATACCACAGCGGCATCCGGTATACCGATCCCATGGTAGAACGAATCGTTTTCGGATTATAAACATCCACACAATCCGCACTCATCAGAATCCCCGTCACTCCGGCAGCCTCCGCCGTACGGATGACCGTTCCCATATTACCGGGATCCTGCAAGTTATCCAGAACAAGGAAAAACGGTTTCTGCTGCTCTTTTTCTATCAACCTTTCCCACTTCTTCGCTGTTTTATTCCTCTGTCTTACCACACACATCACGCCCTGAGGTGTTTTGGTATCTGATACATATGCAAATACAGTATCCGAAAGAACCTCTTGGCGGATCTTCGCCTGTCGGCAGAGTATGTCTGTCAGCTCTTTCTCTTTCTTATAAAATCCTTCTGTCACATAGACTTCCAAAAGCAAGTCTGTCGGTACTTCCCTGAACATCCGGATCCCCTCTGCCAGAAAAACTCCCTCGTCATCCCTTGCTTTCCTTCTTTTCTTAAGATTCACAAGCCTTTTGACCTTCGGATTTGAAGTACTTGTAATCATTCCTTTATTCCTTTCCAAATTCCCGCAGCGCCAGATTCGTCCCAATTAAAATCAATATCATTTCCTCCTGAAGCGGCATATCCGGATCCGGATTGACCTCTGTCTTGCCCTGAAGGGTATACCCGACCACACTCACATCATGCCGCTTCCTTACATCCAGCTCACGCAGTGTCCTGCCAACCCATTTCTTCGGCACCGCAGTCTCCACAACACTGCATTCCGGCGAGAGCGTAATCCAGTCTGCGAAATCTGCAGATACCAGATTCTTCGCCACCCTGGCTCCCATCTCCCGCTCCGGGTAGACAATGGCATCCGCTCCAATCTTTCGAAGAATTGTAGCATGTATCTCATTTTGCGCCTTGGCAAGCACATACGGAACGCCCTCTTCCTTCGCAAGCATAGTTGCCATAATACTCGCCTCCATATTTTCCGAAATTGCAATAATTGCTCCATCCAGATTTCTTGTACCGATAGAATGCATCAACTCCGGGTCCGTAATATCTCCCTTCACTGCATAAGATACGGAATCTGCGATTTCCTGAATACGTTCCATAGAACCATCCGCCACAACTACCTCGCAGCCCAGGTTCTGAAGCGTGATTGCCACACTGATTCCAAAATTCCCCAATCCAAATACTGCAAACTGCTTCTTCATACTTTCTATTACCCTTTCTTTCTCCGACAATCTCTATCCTACCATAATCCGCTGCTCCGGCAGCTCTCTTGCCCGCTCTTTCGGCTTCGACATGCCGCCAAACAAAAGCGCCAGAGAAATAGGACCGATACGCCCGATATACATCATCACAATCAATACCATATGACTCGCACTGCTAAGCGTGGGTGTTAAATCCGCCGTCAGTCCTACGGTTCCCACCGCGGAAAACGCCTCATACAGGATATCAATAAATGGAACCTGCGGTTCAAAAACCGTAATCGCAATCGTCCCGGCAAAAAGCACAGTGACTGCCGTCATAATAACGGCAAATCCCATACGGATATTCTTTCCGGAAAGCCTGCGACCAAAACACTCCACCTGCTCTCCGCCCCGAAAGACGCTCAAGCAAGTCAGCACCACCATCGCTACTGTTGTTGTTTTCACACCTCCCGCAGTTCCTCCCGGTGATCCTCCGATAAACATCAGGATACAGCTTAAGAATTTTGACTGTGTATAAAGCCCGGACTGGGATACCGTGGCAAATCCCGCCGTTCTTGTGGATGTTGAATGGAAGAAAGCTGCCATCCATTTCTCTCCGGTACTCAAATTCCCAAGCGTAGCCGGATTGTTCCGTTCCATCAGGAAAATACATACGGTACCGCCAATCAGCAGGATGAGCGTTGTTACAATTGCCAGCTTAGAATGGAGCCTCAGCCTGGTAAACCACCATTTATTCGGTATCTCCCTCCTGCGGATACGCCTTCCATTGGAAATCAAATCCTGCCACACTGAGAAACCAATACCGCTGACTATGATTAACAGAACCGTCGTAATGTTTATAATCGGATCGCCTACATATTTCTGAAAACTTGTATCTCCCAAAATATCAATCCCTGCATTACAGAACGCAGAAACCGCATGAAACACCGCGTACCAGATTCCGCGAAGCACACCGAATTCCGGTATAAAACGGAATGCATACAAGACAGCTCCTGCCGTCTCCACTGCCAGCGTTCCCTTAATTACCCGGAGGATCATTGCCACCATGCCGCCCGGCGCTTCCATATTATAGGTTTCCTGTATAACAATCCTTTCTTTCACCGTAATCTGTCTTCTCAACAGCAAAAGGAATCCAACTGCGCAGGCAATAATTCCCAATCCGCCAATCTGTATGAGGATCAGAAGGATTATCTGCCCCGCCAGCGTAAATTGTACAGCAGGAGTTACCGTCACAAGCCCGGTCACACACACTGCCGTCGTAGAAGTAAACAATGCGTCACTGAATGTAATCGGCTGCCTGTTACAAAAAGGGAGGGAAAGAAGTACGCCGCCTGCCAGAATAACTCCCATAAAACCAAGCGCAAGTATCTGCATTGTATTCCATCTGATATTTCTTTTCTTCATAAGCCCTATACTCTGAAGCGGTATCCAACGCCCCAGATTGTCTCAATATACTGCGGATTGGATGTATCCAGCTCTATCTTTTCACGAATTTTCTTAATATGCACCGTAACCGTGGCAATATCGCCTATAGATTCCATATCCCAGATTTCACTGAACAATTCATCCTTCGTATACACATGGTTCGGATGGCTTGCCAGGAAGGTCAGAAGATCGAATTCCTTTGTGGTAAAGGTTCTCTCCTCTCCATTTACCCACACTCTTCTTGCAGTAGTGTCGATTTTCAGCCCGCGGATTTCAATTACCTTATTCACCTCCGCCGCACTGCCAATCAGCCGCTCATATCTTGCCAGATGCGCCTTCACTCTCGCCACCAGTTCACTGGGACTGAATGGCTTCGTCATATAGTCATCCGCGCCAAGCCCCAGTCCGCGAATCTTATCAATATCATCCTTCTTGGCAGACACCATGATAATAGGCGTATTCTTTTCCTCCCGGACCTTACGACAAATCTCGAATCCATCCACTCCCGGCAGCATCAGATCCAGTATAACCAGATTATAATCTCCCCGCAGCGCTTCTGCAAGCCCGGCCTCGCCATCATTGGCAACCTCCACGTCAAAACCGCTCAGTTCCAGATAATCCCGTTCCAGGTCAGCAATCGCCACTTCGTCTTCTACAATCAAAATCTTACTCATAATTTGGTACCTCCTGATATTTTCTAAGGACAAAACACATGGTCGTTCCGGTTCCTTCCCTACTGGTCGCCCAAATCTTTCCACCATGCTCTTCAATAATTTTCTTTACAATAGAAAGCCCAATCCCGCTTCCTCCTTTGGATGAATTTCTGGATGCATCCGTCCGGTAGAACCGCTCAAATATATTGGTCAGATCCTTCGTCGCAATTCCTTTCCCGTTATCCTCCAGCTCCACCTGTACGAAATCTCCCACATCCTTCACTCTCAGATTAATCTTCGCTTTTTCTTTATCCATATATTTCATCGAATTATTTACGATATTATTAATGACCCGCTTTAACTGCTCAGCATCGGCAATGATTTTCACTTCTGCATCCACATAATTGAAATATCCGAATTCCACACCCCTGGATTCCAGTTCCAGAGAAAGCTCATCTGCACAATCGTCAAAATATGCATTCACCGGTATGGTATTAAAATTATAAGGAATACGGTTCGTGTCAATCTTAGAATACAGCGTCAGCTCATTAATCAGCCGATCCATCTCGTTAGCTTTATTGTAAATCGTCCGGATGTATTTGTCCATCTTTTCCGGCGTATCTGCCACGCCATCCATAATTCCCTCCGCATAACCTTTGATTGCCGTCACCGGCGTCTTCAGATCATGGGAAATGTTACTAATCAGCTCTTTGCTCTCCTTATCGAACTTCATATTCTCTTCCGCACTATCCTTCAGGCGCTTGCGCATATCTTCAAAATCCTTACAAAGCTGGCCGAATTCGTCATCAGCATCCGCACAAAGTTCAAAATCCAGGTTTCCTTCTTTGATATTCTTCGCTGCCACCTGCATCTTGGCAAGTGGCTGCTTCACCGAGCGGTATATCCACCAAATCAGAATGCTCGCCGTCAATACCAGCACCATAACGATTACCAACGCAATGTCAACCGTAAATTGACGGATTTCCGGAATCACCGCCCCCACATCCATCACAATAAAGATGCTTCCTTCCGATTCATCTTCGTAACGGAAGTCAACCTGCTTAATCAGCACCTGGGCATCCCCACCAAGATAAATCCCATTCTCCGAAGCAGTATCCATCTCTCCATATCCGGGAAGCTGATCAATAATCGCATCCACCCGGGCATCCGAATTTCCCAGATAAACTATTGTATCATCTTTTCTCACTAAAAGATAGGACTTCTTTTGCTCCAGCGAAGCATTGAACTGCTCCAGCCAGGTAGCGTCTTCTAAGTTCCGGGGATTACTTCGCGCCATCTCTGCAAGCTCATGAAAAGATTTCTCCGTAAGCTGTCCCATGAGTTTGGTCGGGTTGGAGAAGGACTCCACCGTCGTGCCCTTCAGTTCATAATTCTTCTCTATCATACTCAGCTGGTACTGCCCCAGCATAAAAATAAACAACGCCCCTAAAAGAATCGGAAATGCGATTACCGTCACAAAAGCTATGATTAAACGAGTCTTTAATTTCATACTTGTCCTCCGTACATCCGTTATTCTTTTCTTATTGTATCACGAAAAAGAGCGCTTCACATCAAAGCGCCCTAAAAAATTTCCTAAAATTTTCTAAAATCAGATTACAGGTATTTCTTCAGTTCCTCCGCCTTATCTAATTTCTCCCACGGAAGCTCTACATCCGTACGGCCGAAATGTCCGTACGCCGCTGTCTGCTTGTAAATCGGTCTTCTGAGATCCAGCATCTTAATGATGCCCGCCGGGCGGAAGTCAAAATTCTCACGGATAATCTCTACCAGCTTCTCATCCGGCAGCTTTCCGGTTCCAAAGGTATCAATCATGATAGAAGTAGGATGTGCCACCCCAATTGCGTAAGACAGCTGAATCTCACATTTCTTCGCAAGCCCTGCCGCCACGATATTCTTAGCAGCATAGCGCGCTGCATACGCTGCAGAACGGTCTACCTTCGTACAGTCCTTGCCTGAGAATGCGCCGCCGCCGTGCCGTGCCATTCCTCCATAGGTATCTACAATAATCTTTCTTCCCGTAAGCCCGCTGTCGCCATGGGGACCTCCAATCACAAAACGTCCTGTCGGATTGATAAAGAACTTCGTATTCTCATCCGTCATGCCTTCCGGGATTACCGCGTCAAACACATATTTCTTAATATCCTGATGAATCTGCTCCTGTGTCACTTCCGGGTCATGCTGAGTGGAAAGCACCACCGCATCCAGCCTTGTCGGCACGCCTTCTTCATCATATTCCACCGTTACCTGTGTCTTGCCATCCGGACGCAGATAGGGCAGCGTACCATTCTTTCTTACTTCCGTAAGCTTCCGCGCAAGCTTATGGGCAAGGGCGATAGGGTACGGCATCAGCTCCTCCGTCTCATCAGAAGCATAGCCAAACATCATTCCCTGATCCCCGGCGCCAATTGCCTCCAGCTCTTCCTCTGACATCTTATTCTCTTTTGCTTCCAGCGCCTTATCCACTCCGAGGGCAATATCGGCAGACTGCTCGTCAATTGCAGTAAGTACGCCGCAGGTATCTGCATCAAACCCAAACTTTCCGCGGGTATAGCCAATCTCCCGTATTGTGTCTCTGACAATCTTCTGGATATCCACATATGCATTAGTGGTAATCTCGCCCATAACCATAACCAGCCCCGTAGTGGTACAAGTCTCACAAGCCACGCGGCTCATGGGATCCTGTGCAATCAGCGCATCCAGAATAGCATCTGATATTTGGTCACACATTTTATCCGGATGACCTTCTGTTACTGATTCCGATGTAAATAATCTCTTCTCCATGCTTTTTCTCCTTTCTTCTGACGGATAGCTCCCGCCCGCCGGACTTTCTCTTTACAGGATTTTATGAAAAAGATTGCGCCGTTCAGGCGCTCAAAAAACGGTCCGCCATAAGCGGACCGTCACATACATAACCAATCCTCTTATTGTTCGATTGCTCGCTCAGGTTGGCACCTTCCAAACATTGGGGTTGCCGCAGCTTCACAGATCCTTTGTATCTCCACTGCTCTGAATAAGAGAAAGTCTGATATTTATTTGTTAATCTCCAAGTACAAATGCTACTTTACACCACCTGTACAAAGAAGTCAAGACATATCGTACAATTTACCACATCTTATCTCCAGAATCCGAAAGTTAGCTTTCTTCCCCATACTTCTCCATAAATCTCTGGATAATGATGGCACACTCCGCACGGGATGCATTCCCCTGTGGGTCAAGCCTTGTTCCATAATCCTTACCTGTAATAATTCCGCTTCCCACAGCCCACTGCATCGCTTCCCCTGCAAATTCACTGACGCTTGCCGCATCGGTAAACTGACTATAATCTGCCTTTTCACTGACATCGTACTTCCGGTACTTTGCATAACGGTACATCATAACTGCCATCTGCTCCCGGTTAATATAATCGGATGGCCCGAACAGCCCCGTATCCGTATAGCCATTTACTACCTTCGTATCGGCCGCCCAGATAACTGCTTTTGAATAAAACTGTCCATCCGGTACATCCGGGAATCTCACTTTGTATGTCACATCCGGCTTGCCGCTCAGACGATGAAGGATGACGGCAAACTGCGCACGGGCAAGATTCTCATATGGGACAAAATGGGTAGTATCCTTACCCGTCATAATCTTTGCAGTGTAGTTATAGTATACACCGTCATAAAACCAATCATTCTCTGCCACGTCTTCATAGGGAAGTTCAACCGGTTCCTGTGGTTCGGTTGGATCCGGTTTTTTCTCCAGAGCCTCCAACGCTTCATTAAGCGCCTTTACCGCGGCGTCTATCTCTTCCTGTGATGCTTTTTCGTCTGCTTCTACTTCTTTTGCCTTTGACAGAACCTCTGCATAAGCCGCCCAGCTTTCTTCTGTATATTTTCCCTTTTCCGTATCCGGAATCACATTTTTCAGAAGTTCCTGAAGCCTTGTCTTATCCGGTTTCTCTGGTTCAGGCGGAGTGGGCAGGTCTGGCTCCTTTTTCTCCTCCAACGCTTCCCGCGCTTCATTAAGCGCTTCCACCGCGGCATCTACATCTGCCTGTACCGCCTCTTCATCTGAGAGAATCTTTTTCGCATTCTCTAAAGCTTCTTCGTATTTTGTCCATGTCGTTTCTGTATACTTCTCTTTTTCTGCTGCATCGATTGCTCCATTAAGTGCCGCCTGGAGAGCTGTTTTATCCACAACTACCGGATCCGGTTCCACTGCCTTTTTCTTTACCGCCAGCCTGGCTGTCATATTTTTGCCATTACCGCAATAGTACTTATAAATGACCTCCTCGGCATCTTCATCTACCGTAAGAATGTTATCTGCCACACTTCCGCCCTGCCAGTTGTAAGCTTTCGATACATCGAAATTACCCGGAAGCATCTGAAGATCAAATGTACCATCCTCACTTAACTCAATGGTATAGGTATTATAATTATCCTTGCTTTCACCCTGGACTTTATCTCCATAAAAATCAAAAATCTCAAGATTACTTAAATCCAGCGATGTCAGATGATTTCCACTGCAGGAAAAAACATCCAACTGCCGTCCACTGCCAAGGTCAAGCACCGTAAGCGCATTATCACTACAGTTCAGCTGTACTAATTCAGGATTGTTGTTAAGTTCAAGTGCCGCAATTTTGTTGTCACTGCAGTTCAGCCATAACAGTTTCTTGGCTCACATCCAACGCAGAAAGCTGATTGGACGCACAATTCAGATCGGACAGCTCCGGATTCTGGCTCACATCCAGCACCGTAAGTTTATTAGACTTACACGCCAATCCCTGCAACTTCTTATTGCTGCTCACATCTAAAACCATAAGATCCGTATTATTGCAGGACAAAGTACTTAACGCCGCGTTTTTGCTGACATCCAATGCCTTAAGGTCATTATCCGAACAATCCAGGAAATACAGCGGCAGGTTATTGCCCACATCCAAAGCCGTCAATCCGCAAGAGCCGCAATCCAGCCTTTCCAATTCCGGATTCTTACTGACATCCAATGTTTTTAGCATATTATTATCGCACTGCAGCTCTTTCAATCCCGCATTTTTACTGACATCCAATGCCGTCAGTTTATTGCTGCTGCAAGATAGGGAAGCCAGCTCCTTATTTTTGCTAACATCGATGGCCGTTAATTCATTAAAAACACAATACAGAGTTTTCAGCTTTTGATTCCTGCTGATATCCAATGATGTGAGCTTATTATTCGAACAGTTCAGCTCCTCCAATGCCGAGAAGAATTCAATTCCTTTCAGGTCAGAAATATCACTAAAAGATACATCCATATCCTTTACAGCTTTTATTTCGTCCACACTCAGGCTTCCATTCTGATTCAGATCCTTCTCTTCCGCTATATATGCCCGGAATTTTTCATCCGGAAAATGGATCGCATCAATCGCAATCCCGTCTTTCGTATCATCGACATGGAGCGTCATTTCTTTATACGCCCCGTCACTATCGGTTACCCGAAGTATCAGATCCGGATTCGCCCCTTCAGCCCGCGGCGTCCCTCTTATAGTTCCGCCTGCTGAAACAATCAGCCAGTCAGGCCCGGACACTTTACTGAATGTATACGGCAGAACTCCGCCGGATGCAGCTTCTGCCACAGAATAAGGCTCAATCGGTTCGTTCACATAATTGATTCCGACATCAAAAACTTCATCCTTCACAAACCGGAGTTCGCCTTCTACGTAATCCTTTATGACAAGCTTCACTGTCATATTCTGATTATTTCCACAATCGTATTTGTAAAGCACTTCTTCTGCATCTTTATCCACGAACAGCGTATCTCCTGATACCATGCCTCCCACCCAACCGTATGCACGGGAACTGTCAAAACCATCTTCAAAACCGGAAAGATTAAAGCTATTTTCCTCATCCAAAGTAATAAAACGCCGGTTATAATTGTATTCTTCCCCATCTGCTTCTTTATCACTGTAAAAATGCTCTGTAACACTTGTATTCTTCAGTTCAAGCCCGGCCAGTTGATTACCGCTGCAGGATAATTCCGATAAATATCTGTTATTACTAAGGTCAAGAGCTGCAAGTTCATTGCTGCTGCAGTTCAGCTTCTGCAAATTCTCATTTTTACTCACGTCCAAAGCCGTCAGGATATTAGAATTGCAGTCTAAAGCCTGCAATTTCCCATTATTGCTTACATCAAGAACCGTAAGATTGTTGTCCCCGCACCGCAGCTCTGTCAGCTCGCCAAAAAACTCAATCCCCTTCAGATCCGTAATTCCCCTGGAAGGCACATCTATAGCCTGCACTTCTCTGATCTCGGCAGGACTCAGCTTTCCATCGTGATCTAAATCCTTCTCTTCCGCTATATATGCTCTAAAAGTCTCATCCGGGAAGTTCGTTCCATCAATCACTGCTTCTTCTGCTGTATCAGCAACGTGAATGGTAATTTCTTTATATGCGCCCTCTCCATCGGTTACCCGCACAATCAAGTCCTGGTTTTCCCCAACTGCCTGGGGCGTTCCGCTTACAATCCCCTCCGAAGAGACCTGGATCCAGTCCGGTCCTGCGCTTTTTGAATAAACATAAGGCAATACTCCGCCCTCCGCGGACTCCGCAACAGAATAGGCATCTATTGGTTTTCCTACGTAGTTTTCTTCTATATCAAACTCAGGGTTCTGGTCAAAAGTCAACGGCACCGGCAATGTGGTATCCACGACTAGTTTTACCATCATTGTACCAGCAGCGTTCTCTTTACAAGCATACCAATAGGTAACCTCATTACTATCCTCATCAACCACAAGTGTATAACGTGACGCAGTTTTTGTTACGCTTCCTCCTCGCCATCCACTTGCCCTTTTCACGTCAAAACCATCAGGCAAAGCTGCCAAATTGAACGTACGACTCGCAGTCAAAGGAATCCGATAAACATTGCCACTTGTTTTGACATATATTGAACTCATCTGCAATGAAGTAGTTTCACACGAAAGAGAGGTAAGTTGATTATTTCTGCAATCCAATTCTATCAAATTTATATTATTCGTCAAATCAAGGGTAACCAACTGATTATCATGACAATCTAAATATCGTAAAGCCGTATAATCGCTTAAATCAAGCGCCTTCAACTGATTTCCATAACAGAGTAATTGCTGTAAAGAAGACGCACTGTCAAGATTAAGCGTTGTCAATCGATTATCCATACAATTCAGTAGTTCTAAAGAATTATTATTACCCAATTCCAATGTTGTCAACTGATTATACGAACAATCAAGGCTTTTTAAACTTGTACTGTTCAGTTTCATAGACGTTAGCTGATTATTCGAACACCACAATGTCTCCAAAGCACTGTTTTGGCTAAGATCAAGTGTCGTTAGCTGGTTGTAATCGCAAGACAAATATGATAATGATGTAAAATATTCTATCCCCTTAAGATTAGAAATTTTACCACCCAGTCCAGCTGAATTACCATATATGTCCATTTCAGTTACCGCATTTATTTCAGCAGCACTCAGTTTTTTATTATTGTCCGTATCATATTGCTTACGCATTCTCTAAACACCGCATCTGGGAAATTCGTTTCATCAATCGCAATCCCTTCATCCGCCGCTGCTGCCGTTATAGGTATAATATTTATCACCATAGCCAGGCAAAGCAAAAAGCTCCACCATTTTCGCACTCTATGTTTCACAATAACCCTCCTCAAAAGCAATAAATTTTTATATTTTTATAATATACTGCTTTATTATTTAAGTCAACACTCACCGCGAAACATCCATTTGGCTTGTTTCCTCCTTGCAAATAAGTTTTTCTTAATTTCAAGAAAAAAAGACCTCTGTACTATTTCTAGTATAGAGATCTCAATTCCTTATCTTAACTTAATGACATGGGGCTTCCACCTCGTCCTGAACTTCCTAACTCACTTTAAACTTAAATTTCTGAATCTCTTTCTCACTTGCCACCCGCTCAATCACCGCTCCCAGGCTCTTAAGCTTCTCTTCAAACCGCTCATACCCTCTCTGGATATAGACGATATCATCTACGATGGTAATTCCCTCCGCCGCAAGTCCGGCAATACAGAGCGCTGCTCCCGCTCTAAGATCCGGCGCACTGACACGGGCTCCTGATAACTTGCTGACGCCTTCAATGGTAGCTGAATTTCCCTCTATCTTTGCAACACCGCCCATTCTTGCCAGCTCATCCAGATATTTGAATCGATTTTCAAATATACTTTCTGTTACAATACTTGTCCCCTGACACAGAGATAATGTAACGCCTATCTGCGGCTGCATATCTGTCGGAAATCCCGGATAAGGAAGGGTCTTTACATGAGTGCTCCTGAGCCTTCCTTTGGATACCACCCGGACAGCATCGTCAAATTCTTCTACCTCGCATCCAATCTCATTCAATTTGGCAATAGTTGCCTCCAGATGCTTCGGAATAACATTCATTACGGTAACATCTCCTCTGGTTGCCGCCGCGGCAAACATAAATGTACCTGCTTCAATCTGATCCGGTATGACAGAATATTCTGTCCTATGAAGTCTCTGCACACCTCGGATCTTAATCACATCGGTACCGGCGCCTCTGATATTGGCTCCCATACTGTTGAGGAAATTCGCCACATCCACTACATGTGGTTCCTTGGCAACATTTTCCATAATCGTAAGTCCATCCGCCATGGCCGCCGCCATCATCACGTTGATAGTAGCTCCCACCGTCACCACGTCAAAATAAATATGGCTTCCTTTTAAACAATCTGCCTCCGCAATAATCTTGCCATGCTCAATGTCCACATCTGCGCCAAGTGCACGAAATCCTTTCAAATGCTGGTCAATGGGACGGCTCCCGATATTGCATCCGCCCGGAAGCGCCACTTCGGCCTTGTTGTATTTTCCCAGCAGTGCTCCCAGCAAATAGTAAGATGCGCGGATCTTCTTAATATAATCATACTCTATATCAAAATCATGAATACCTTTTCCATTAATCCTTACCGTATGCCGATCGATACGGTATACATCTGCTCCGATTCCGGCAATCGCATCCAACATCACATTAATATCATTCACATCCGGAAGATTTTCTATCAGTACCGGCTCATCCGTCATAATCGCCGCTGCAAGAATTGCCAGAGCCGCATTTTTCGCTCCTCCTATCTCAACTTCACCGACAAGCGGATTCCCACCCTTTATAATATATTGTTCCATACTGCACCTCGATTATTTCGATTACTCTCAAACATCACAAATACTCAACCTAAGTAAATCACCAGTCATTATACCAGTAATTTACCCGTTTGTAAAACATTTTTTATCTTATCGTAAGATTTCTGTAACATTTCCCAGTTCCGGAAGCAAATCGCTATCTGCTTTCCAGCGCTTCCAACACTTTATCAATAGTTTGCGCTAATGTCAACCCATCTTCGCAAATTGTAATATCTGCATATTTTTCAAAAAGTGCTGTACGCTCATCATATAGATCCTTCAGAGTCTGCCCTTCCTTCAGCACGACTCCTCTTTGCCTGGCGTCGCCAATCCTCTCACTTATTGTTTGAAAAGAGACCTGCAAATATACCACCGTTCCGATTTCTTTAAAATGTTTCATGGCATTTTTACAGTATATGGCACTGCCTCCCGGTGAAATGATGGCATGTTCCGCTTCTACTGAGGCATTCACGCTGTCCTCAATGGCGAGAAATCCATCAATTCCCTTTTCTGCAATAATATCTTTTAATAATCGATTTTCCTGTTTTTGGATTAAAAGATCCGTATCTACAAATTCATACCCCATACGCTTTGCCGCCACAACACCTATTGTGCTCTTCCCCGCAGACGGCATTCCGATAAAAATGATATTATCCATACTCCTGGTTCCTCCTCTTTTGTTCCGGCCGGCTGTCTGACTGCAGTCCGGCCGTCCTCGCAAACAGTATAGCACAAAATGTCGAAAAAAGGGATTTATTTTGACATATTTATTCCCTGGAAATACTTTTTCCCGTATTTTCTCCTGTCACTCCTGCGCTTATACACCTCCTGGTACATCATAACCTGTATCAGATCCCGCAGCCATTCACCCGGATTTTCTTCCTTTTCCTTCGCCCTGTCATAGATTCTTTTTCCCATCAGGTTAAGCTGAAGCTGATCGGGATATTCATCATAAATCATACTGCAGTCATATTCCATGCGGTCGCATTCGTCTTCAATATATGGAAGAAGCCGCCGGGCTGTCTCCGGGTAAAGACTCTTCATATATTCAAAATCCCTGCGGTCAATCCGCTCGTCATCATACAAAAGAGGCATTGGGTACGCCATGTAATAAGGCAGTTTTGTATCCATTGGCACACACTCCTGGAAATTATACTTCTGCAATCAGTATATGCAGGGAGCGGAAATATGCTATTTTTGCTTATAAATTTCTTTCAAATTGTCAATAGCCATTGTAACATCAAGAGTATGAAAGCCAAGCCAACATTCACGCATTGTTTTAGCATCAGCCATTTTATATATTTCATGACTTTTTTCACCCGTGTAATAATGCCAATAACGGTAGATATACCCTATCCAGTACATTATTTCCGAAGAATACGTTGTACCAGCCTTTCTGAGTCCCCTGACTTCATCATTCAATTCATCAAGAATATATTCCTCGCCCGCCCATTGCAAGCGATCATAGACGTCATCAAGGGCGGCAGCAGTTCTGCTGTTCATAAAAGCTTCTATAAATGCCGGACAATCTAATCCATTTGTCAGAGCAAGTTCAAAGAACCGACCCTTCCGACGATATTTTCTGCAAATTTCCTCTGCCATTGCAACGCCTTTTGAACGGTTGGCCTCACTTTCTTGTTTTAGTTTATCCCGATCCTTCTCGCTAAGTACCTGCTCATCAAGGATTTTTATTTTTTTGCAAGCCTTTTCTGTTAAAGCCACATATTGCTTACCAAGCTTTAATGCTGAAAGACTATGAATCAGTGCCATATCCGTAATTTCTCCATTAAAAAAGCGATCCAGGACAACAAACATCCTGTCATTGGCAATATATCCAATAATCATGTCGCCCCAATCTAATCCCACTTCTACATCAAGAATTTTAAGATCAGATAAATCGACACTTAACGTATACATTTTGGCATTCGGATAATTGCAAATTAAAGTAAGTGGCTGCGTTCGGTCAGTTCCCATATAAAATCCTTTTCCAAAATCACAGCGTTCCCGGCTTATAGGGGCAATCGCACCACAAATCCCTGATTTTGAACCATGATAAAGCGTTACAATTTCATTGGTTTCCATAGTAACCTCCTTGAGTCGCAGTATACAGTATAACATTTGAACATTTAAATCATAACATATGAGATACCTGAATACAATAAAAAGCAGCGTAACCGCCTTTCGGAGATTACGCCGCTTCTTTAAAATTACATCTTCAATTTTTACGCTCTCTCGCTGTAATGATGAGCTTCTTCCAGCATCATATCCTTAACTTTCATCAGTCGGATCTGTGAGCTTCTTTCATTCTCATCCAGTTTCATCGTAATATATTTAATCGTCTCCTGCGCTTCCGGAATCGTCACATGTTCCAACGCATTTACACGGCGCCTGGTCTTCTCAATCTCAGCCGCCATAAGCTGACACGCTTTTTCTGTTTCCGCAAGCTTCAGCATATCCGGCAGAATATCCGCCAGGGACTTCACCGCGCCATCCAGGTCACTGGAGGTAAAGGCGAATCCATAAGAATAAATATCATTTGCATCCGCTGTCCTGGTCTTAGTCTGGAAAACCGGGACGTCTACGCTCATAACATTCCGCTGTCCTACCTCCAGGCTTACCTCCTGTTTCGGCGCCATCAATGCGGTGTTCAGTGTAGCCGCATCCATACCGGCTTTTGCAATGACAAAATTCTTATTTGCCGAAGAAATTCCGGCTTCTACCTTCTGCCGAAGCGCCATATTCTCCCGAACCAGTTCCAGGAACTGACGCATCAGCTCATCCCGCTTATCTTTCAAAAGCTTATGGCCCTTTCTTGCGGTAGCCAGTTTCTTCTTCGTCCGGGTAAGCTCCATACGGGTAGGAGTAATCTGCTTAGACGCCATTGCCGCACCTCCTTATCATAAATTTTCTATACATCTGCGCACGGCTTACTGCTTTCCGTAGTACATATCCAGGTACTTATCATCGATACGTTTCAGTTCTGCTCTCGGAAGCATAGACAGCAGTTTCCAGCCAATTTCCAGTGTTTCCTCGATGGAACGATCCGTATTGTACCCCTGGGATACGTATTCTTTTTCGAATGCATCTGCAAATTTTGCATAGAGAAGGTCGATATCTGTAAGGGCAGCTTCTCCAAGAATAGTCATCAGTTCTTTTGCGTCTTTACCACGGGAATATGCGGCAAATAACTGGTTCATGGTATTTGCATGGTCGGCTCTTGTCTTTCCTTCTCCAATACCTTTATCTTTCAATCGTGACAGAGACGGCAGTACGTCAATCGGAGGCTGCAGTCCTTTCCGGTACAATTCACGGCTTAAGATTACCTGTCCTTCGGTAATGTATCCGGTAAGGTCAGGAATCGGATGGGTCTTGTCATCCTCCGGCATGGTAAGAATCGGAATCATAGTGATACTTCCGCTCTTTCCTCTCTGCCGTCCGGCTCTTTCATACAGACTGGCAAGGTCTGTGTACATATATCCCGGATAACCGCGGCGTCCCGGGACCTCCTTGCGGGCTGCCGACACCTCACGGAGCGCATCTGCGTAGTTTGTAATATCCGTCAGGATAACCAATACATGCATATCCTTCTCAAACGCCAGATATTCTGCTGCTGTCAGCGCCATACGCGGTGTGGAAATACGCTCAACCGCCGGGTCATTTGCCAGGTTAATGAACAGCACCGTCCTGTCGATAGCCCCTGTCTCCTTGAAGGACTCAATGAAGAAGTTGGATTCCTCAAAGGTAATACCCATTGCGGCAAATACAACGGCAAAGTTCTCGTCTGTTCCACGCACCTTCGCCTGTCTCGCAATCTGCGCTGCAAGCTGTGAATGCGGCAGACCGGAGCAGGAGAAAATCGGGAGCTTCTGTCCACGGACCAGGGTATTCAGGCCGTCAATGGCCGACACACCTGTCTGGATAAATTCCTCCGGGTACACTCTTGCCGCCGGATTCATCGGCAGGCCGTTAATATCTCTTCTTTCCTCCGGCAGGATTTCCGGCCCGTCGTCAATCGGACTTCCCAGACCGTCGAAGACACGTCCCAGCATATCGCCGGATACGCCAAGCTCCATGCTCCTTCCCAGGAAACGGATCTTGCTGTTGCTCAGATTGATACCGCTGGCATTCTCGAAGAGCTGTACAACCACGTTATCCCCGTCTACTTCCAGTACCTTGCAGCGGCGTTTCTCACCGCTGGCAAGCTCAATCTCGCCAAGCTCGTCATATTTGACATCCTCCACGCCTTTTACCATCATCAGCGGTCCGGCAACTTCCTGTATGGTTCTATATTCTTTTGGCATAATTAGAAGTCCTCCTTCCCGAACGAACCTGCAATCTCTGCATGCAATTCACCCATAATCTTCTCATACTCTGTCTCAATATTTTCTGCCAGTGTATATTTATAACGTCCGATTCTTTCTCTTACCGCCATTCCAAGCAATTTCTGAAGAGACGCGCCCTTCGCCAATGCTTCCGATGATAGCTCATAAAAAGCAATTACCAATTTCATCATCAGATATTGTTTACGCAGCGGCGTATAGGTATCTACTTCATGGAAAGAGTTCTGGTGCAGGAAGTCCTCGCGGATAGAACGGGCTGCTTCCATCTTCAGCCGTTCTGTCGGGGACAGTGCGTCCATACCTACCATCTTAACAATTTCTTCCAGTTCTGCTTCTTCCTGCAAAAGGCTCATCATCTTCTGACGATCTTCCATCCAGTCCGGAGCGACTTCACTGTTGAACCAGCCCTGCATATTATCTACATATAATGAATAACTAGTCAGCCAGTTAATTGCAGGGAAATGTCTCTTATACGCCAAAGATGCGTCCAGTCCCCAGAATACCTTAACAATACGCAAAGTTGCCTGGGATACCGGCTCGGAAATATCACCGCCCGGAGGAGATACGGCTCCGATTACAGAAAGCGCTCCCTCTCTTCCGTCTTTTCCCAGGGAGATTACATGACCTGCGCGTTCATAGAACTCTGCAAGACGTGATCCCAAATATGCCGGATATCCTTCTTCACCGGGCATCTCTTCCAAACGTCCTGACATCTCACGGAGAGACTCCGCCCATCTTGAAGTAGAATCTGCCATAAGCGCTACGGAATATCCCATATCACGGAAATACTCTGCAATCGTAATACCTGTATAGATGGATGCTTCACGGGCAGCGAAAGGCATATCGGAAGTATTTGCAATCAGAACCGTACGCTCCATAAGAGAACGTCCCGTCTTCGGGTCTTTCAGTTCCGGAAATTCATTCAGAACGTCTGTCATCTCATTTCCACGCTCACCGCATCCGATATAAACTACAATATCAGCCTCAGCCCACTTGGCAAGCTGATGCTGGATAACCGTCTTGCCGCTTCCGAATGGTCCCGGAACCGCAGCCACGCCTCCCTTTGCAATCGGGAAGAATGTGTCGATTACTCTCTGTCCTGTCACAAGCGGTTTCTCCGGCGGAAGCTTCTTTACATAAGGGCGTCCTTTACGGACCGGCCACTTCTGCATCATGGTAAGCTCTTTTACTCCGTCCGCAGTCTCCACCACTACCACAACATCTTCTACCGTAAATTCCCCGGCTTTAATTTTCTTTACTTTTCCTTTCACTCCATAGGGAACCATAATCTTCTGCTGAACAACAGGCGTCTCCTGAACCGTTCCCAGCACATCTCCGGCTTCCACCTCGTCTCCGGCTTTTGCCACTGGAACAAATTCCCATTTCTTATCTCTCTTTAAGGATGCAACCTCCACGCCACGCTTCAGGTTATTTCCTGAAACTCTCATAATATCATCAAGCGGACGCTGAATACCATCATAAATACTTGCAATCAGACCAGGCCCCAGCTCAACAGACATGGGGGAACCTGTAGACACAACCGGTTCGCCCGGCCCCAGGCCGGAGGTTTCCTCATATACCTGAATAGACGCCTCGTCCCCGTGCATCTCGATGATTTCCCCAATCAAACGCTGATCGCTTACACGTACAACGTCGGACATGTTTGCATCACGCATACCGGACGCGATAACCAGCGGTCCCGCTACTTTTTTAATCGTACCTGTACTCATAACGAACGAATCACCTCTTTCTTAATTTCCAAATAAAATATCAGAACCAACTGCTACTTCCACCGATTTCTTAACACTCGCCACTCCGGCTCCGGTATTGCCCGCAATTCCCGGAATCTGAATAATCGCCGGTGTCACCTGTCCCTGATATCTCTCAATTTCATGTTGTAAATCTGCCGCCCAGCTCTCCGTGATATAGATAATCCCATATTCACCTTCTGCAAGCCTGCGCAGCGTTTCTCCGGCCTCCTCGTGGGTATTTACAGGAAATGTGTCCAGCCCCAGCGCAGCGAAGCCATAAATACTATCGTAATCGCCTACTACCGCAATCCTATACATACATTTCCCTTACCCTTTCCCGGATGGAATCATCCGGCAGGTTATTTAATTTACCTGAAAGTATGATTCGTACCGTTTTAATCTCATTCTGTCTTGCTAATACATAGGCCACCACGGGACCTATGGTAAATGCTTCATATTTCTGCGGACTGATTGTCTGAATAATCCGGTTGTCACACCACCGTTCAAAAGCAGAAGGCGACTCAGCAAGCGCATCTGCGCCCTCTGCATAGACCGTTTCCGACAAATACTCCCGGATCGTATCCATTCCGCCAAGCGCCGCTTTGGCAAGCCGGTCAACATTGATGCTGCCGCATTCAGCCATAGCACGCTTCATAAACTCCAAAGATTTCGCGGTTTTCTGCGACCTAACGGCAATCTTAATGTCTGCGACCGCAACCGTGGACTCGGCATAATCACGGATAATAGCATCCTTTGCCTCTTCCCCCGCCTGATGGATTACAGTAAGCGCCGCCTTATCGATAATCACATCGCACAATTGACCGTCTCTCGTGTGAAGCAGTGTGTCATATGCTTCGCCTGCCGCCTCCCGCATATTGGGCGGAAGACGTCCAAAGTCTTTTTCTCTTACAATCTCCAGCATTTCTTTTCCCGGAATACTTACATCTTCATAGAAAATGTGGGGAGTCGTCTCTTCCGTACACACTTCTTTAATCGCAGCCTTCAGGTTATGGAAAAGCTTCGGGTAAGAAAGCACGTCGAACTTCTCCATATCAATGGACAGTTCTTCCACTATCTCCCAGATTTTCTCTTCCTCTCTGGCAAGCATAGCTTCTGCCTCCGGGTTCGTCTCTCCATCACCCCATCCACGCTCAGCCAAAAACTGCAGACATTGTTCGTAGGTCTGGCAAGCCATCAGCTGGTCAATGGTCGCATTGGAGAACAGCGAAACCTCCAGAGCACGTATGCGCGCAACCGCGTAGGTATATTGTTCACTCATTCTACTCCTCCATTACACTCTACGAAAACAGCAGCCGATGAGCCTCGTCCGACAGTTCATCTCTTTTTGCGTCAAACATTGCTCTTAAGGTACAGTTTTCTTCGATACCGCCATAAGCAAGGACAAACCCGCCTTCTATCCCTTTTTCCTGACTGCAGATCTTAAGGCTTCCGCCTTTTGCCTTCGCAATCTTCTCAATCTCCGCGCGGCAGTCCGCAGGCATCCTGTTAACGTCCGCCTGTGAAAAATAAATTTCTCCCGCCTGCGCAAGCACATACTTATCGAGTATTTTCATCATCATGGCAAAATAATCGGCCGTTTCCATTGCTTTCAGTTTCTCATAGGCTTTGTTCAGAACCTCCGCAATCACTTCCTGCTTTGCAGACAGGACTCTGGTTCTTCTCTGCAAATCAATAGAAGATGCGATACGCTCCGTATAATTTGCCACGTCCGCCTCTGATTTTTGGGAGATGCCGGCGGCAGTCTTCGCCGCTTCTGCTTTCGCTGCCTCAAGGATTTCCTGCGCCTGATTCTCTGCATCCGATACCTTCGCCTCTGCAAGCGATTTTGCCTCATCCAGAATCTGGTTTTTCATTTTCTCTAATCCAGTCATTCTCAGCTCTCCTTTTTCCTTTCTTCTCTTACTCTTCTACCCATCTTTGTGCCAGCCTAAACAGCTTATATCTGAATGGAGTTTACTGCAAGAATAGAGATCAAAAGTGCAAGGATTGCATAAGTCTCAACCATCGCCGGGAAAAGCATTGCTTTACCGAACTGATCCGGTTTCTTTGCAACAATTCCGATAGACGCTACTGCCGTCTTGCCCTGGTGTCTTGCGGAAATCAGTCCTACGATCGCGATTGGAAGGCAGGCTACCAATATCAGAAGACCTGTCTGCACATCCAGATCAGCCGGTTGTCCGCCCAGAAGTCCAACCTTAGAAAGCGTAATAAACGCTACCAGCAGCCCGTAAATACCCTGCGTACCGGGCAGAAGCTGAATAATCAATACCTTTGCGAATTTTGCCGGATCCTCCGTTACAACTCCGGCTGCCGCCTGTCCTGCGACACCAACACCATAGGCAGAACCCATACCTGCCAAAATAACAGCTAACGCTGCTCCCAATAATGCATAAACAAGCCCCATATTACTTAAAATATTCATTACAAATTTTCCTCCTTAATATCTACATATTTTGTATCTGCTTTAAACGGCTCGAACGCCTTCCCGCCGCCTTCATAAAATTTACCAAAGAATTCCACAAACTGAAGACGGTTCGTGTGTACATATGCTCCCAACAGGTTAATCGCCAGATTCAATGTATGTCCCACAAGGAACACCAGTATAAATCCGATTGCCCCCACAACTCCGCTGCCGAACATGCTTGCCATCTGGTTAATAACCGAAGCGATAACGCCTGTAGCAAGTCCCAGCGCCAGCAGACGGGAGTAGGACAGCACATCGCTCAGCCATCCGGTTACATTGTAAAGGTCGTAAGCCCCCAGTGCGATTCTCAGCGCCGGGTTCTTATTCGCCCGCCCTGACATAAGCAGCAGACCTACCGCGCCGAATATTGCCAGTCCTTTTGAAAATGTCTGCAATCCCGGCGAGAACGTAATCTTCGTCTGCGCAATGGATGCGAAAATATCTGTGGGCAGAAGCATCAGTATCAGTCCCACCAGAAATGCATACCAAAGAATTACGTCACAGAAAAAGTCCATCACTTTGCCATCTTTCAAATAAGCATAACCTTTGATTCCAAGTCCGGTAAAAAGATGAATAACGCCAAACAGCATGGAAAATACCAACAGCTTCATCGGGTCATCCAGCGGCACAAACCATAGCGCCGGAATGGTAACTGTCTTCCCGAAAAATGTCGCTGATACAATATCTACCACATTTCCAAAATATCCGCCAAACAAGATTCCCCATATCATTGTGGAAACTCCGCAATACATAAACATCTTCAATGATTTGTGCATTCCCTCGCTCATACGCGGGAACTTCTTAAGTGCGGCAAAGCATCCGATTGCAATAATCGCTCCGTACGCCGCATCTGAAAGCATCATTCCAAAGAAGAACACATAAAAAAACGACATAACCACCGTCGGATCTACTTCACCTTTATGCGGCAGTCCGTAAGATTCAAGCACGCCTTCCACACTGGAAGAAAACTTATTATTCTGCAGAATAACCGGCGCTTCTTCATCTTCTTTCAGTTCCTCCACATCCACAATGCAGTCAAACCTCTCACCAATTGCTTTCTGAACCGCCGGAACCGCCCTTTTCGCCACGTATCCGCTGATGACAAATGTCCGCTGAGACTGTGGAATTGTCCCCAGCACTTCATATTTTTCCGCTCTCATGCGGAAATAATCGGATATCAACTTCAGGTCTTCCCTGCTGCCCGCATACCCTTCAATCTCTTCCGTAAGCCTGGCAATTTTCTTATCTAAATTTTCTATTTCCGCCTCGAGCATTGCTTCCAGCTCTTTCGGCACCCTGTTCGTCATCTGTGACGGTCTGGCAAATCCTTCTGCCCTGAGAGCATTTTCTACTGTCTGTTCCTGCTCCTTCATACAGAATACTGCCAGATAGACTGCATCCTTGTCGGACTCCACAATCTGTACGTCATAAGCCTCAACTTCCGGCGCATGTCCGGCAACCGCTGCATAGATATCTTCCAGCGTAACACTGCCCGCCATCGTCCCCACAAGCATAGCGGTGGTTTTTGTGCCCGGATAATTCATAGGAACCTCCAGTCCAAGCCAGGGCTGCAGGCTTTCTATCTGATTCCGAAGCTTCAGAATGTCCGCCTTGCTTTCTGCAATCTCTTTGTCCAGGGCAAGTAAATGGTTTGCCCTGCCAATGATTTCCTCCTTGTCCGCTTCTGCCTTCCGGAACACTTCCTCTTCTACCAGCTTCTTCCCTTCCAGAGCAGCGAACAGCGAATGCTTTTCCGGAACGTAGCGTTCCAGTACGTCCAGCGCCTGATCCGTCAGCTGCGCTTTTTTCTCAAAGTTCTGCCTGGCATTCAGTGTATCCATTTTTGCAAAATCTTCGTCATCGTCTATGATCTGATTCATCTCCATAATTCCCATAGACTGGAGCTTTTCCAGGATAACCTTACGGTCTTTTTTAAGTGCGCAGATACTTACTCTTTGCATCTGCAATACTGACATAACCTCATCCCTCCTTTTTCGTTATTTTTCTGCATACTACATGAGGTTCGCTATCACCGCGTCAACGGCAGCAGCTTCCTTTTTTTTCGCGGCTGCTTTCAGCGCCGCCATCTCTTTCTCCACGCCGGAAAGCGCTTCCTGCATTTCCTTCTCCCCTTCTGCTTTTGCTGCATCCAACGCTTTTTCCGCTTTTGTTTTCGCATCTTCCAAAGCTTTTTCTTTGATTTTTCCGGCCTCTTCCGATGCATGATTCAGGATATCAGCGCATCTGGCTTCTGACTGTCTGACAATCTCTTCCGCCTGCTGCTCTGCCTCCCTTATCGTCTTAATGGTCTCTTCTACCATTTGTTCACCACCTCTCTTGTTGTACAAATTGTACTATGGAAGAATGAAAAAGTCTAGTAAAACTGGTTAATATTTTATAAAATTTCATTTACTCCCACTCGAGCCTGTGCAGCTGTCCCTCCAGGTTCATCCCTGCAAATCCATTCTGCCTTAATGCCTCGTACAGGACGATTGCCACCGAGTTTCCGAGATTCAGGGAACGGATGTCTCCTACCATAGGTATACGCACGCTGTCTTCCTTATGTTTTACCAATATCTCTTCCGGTATTCCTCCGCTTTCCTTTCCAAACATAATATAACAATCCGGCTCATAGTTCACATCCGTATATACATTTAGCGCTTTCGTCGTTGCCATATAAATCTTCGCTCCCGGATTCTTTTCCATAAAATCATCAAAATCAATGTAAGTCTGCACATCCAGGTCATTCCAGTAGTCCATCCCTGCCCGCTTCAGACTCTTTTCGTCCAGCCGGAAGCCCAGCGGCTCAATCAGATGCAGCCTCGCTCCCGCCGCCACGCAGGTTCGTCCGATATTCCCGGTATTTGCCGGAATCTCCGGCTCATGTAATACAATATTAATCATTCCACCGCACTCCCTGCTGATTCCTGAGTCTTCCGATAAATGCCCCCAGACGCCCGATTGCTTCTTTCAGGTCTTCCAGCGAATACGCATAAGAAATCCGCAGGAAGCCTTCTCCGCACGCTCCGAATGCAGTTCCGGGAACTACTGCTACCTTCTCTTCTTCCAGGAAGCGCGTCGCAAATTCTTCTGACGTCATGCCAAATTCCTGGATATTGGGGAAAATATAGAAAGCGCCGTATGGCTCAAAGCACTCCAGCTTCATCCGCTTAAATTCATGCACCAGGAATCTTCTCCGCTGGTTATAGGCTTCACGCATCTGCTGCACTTCACCGTCACAGTTACGCAGTGCTTCCACAGCAGCGTATTGACTGTTTGTCGGCGCACACATAATCGCGTACTGATGTATTTTCACCATCTGTTCGATAATAAGCTTCGGTCCGCACACATAACCAAGACGCCAGCCCGTCATGGCAAACCCTTTGGAAAACCCATTAATTACCAGTGTTCTCTCCCTCATCCCGGGCAGGGATGCAATGGAAGTATGGCTGCACTGGTATGTAAGCTCAGAATAGATTTCATCAGAAAGCACAAATAAATCATGCTTTTCAATCACTTTTGCAATCGGCTCTAAGTCTTCCCGGGTCATAATCGCTCCCGTAGGATTATTAGGAAATGGCATAACAAGAATCTTGGTCTTAGGCGTAATCGCTGCCTCCAGCTCTTCAGCCGTCAACTTAAATTCATTCTTCTGCTGCAGTGGGATTACCACCGGTACACCATCCGCCAGCACGGTACATGGCAGATAAGACACATAGCTCGGCTGCGGAATCAGCACTTCATCTCCCGGCTCCAGCATCGCCCGGAGCGCAATATCAATCCCTTCGCTTCCTCCTACCGTCACAATAATCTCTGTATTCGGATTATAAGAAACACCGATCTTTCTCGACTCATACTTCGCAATTTCTTCTTTTAATTCCTTAAGCCCCGCATTAGACGTATAGAATGTTCTTCCTCTTTCCAGAGAATAGATTCCTTCTTCCCGTATTCTCCAGGGCGTATCAAAATCCGGTTCCCCCACGCCAAGGGAAATCGCATCTTCCATCTCATTTACCACATCAAAGAATTTGCGGATACCGGATGGTTCGATTTCTACAACTTTTTTTGACAATGGATTTCTCATTACGGTGTCACCAGTATCCTTTCCTCTGTTTTTTTCTGTCCCATGACGGTGCCATGATCTTTATATTTTTTCAGAATAAAATATGTAGCGGTTCCCACCACTTCTTCGATCGGCGAAAGTTTGTCCGATACAAAACGTGACACTCCCTGAAGCGTCTTTCCCTCCATCGTAACCAGGAGATCATAGTCACCGGAAATCAGATACACTGCCGTCACTTCAGGGTATTTGTAAATCCGCTCCGCAATCCGGTCAAATCCTTTGCCTCTCTGCGGCGTCACCCGCACTTCAATCAAAGCGTTTACCAGCTCTACACCGGCCCGATCCCAATCAATCAGGGTATGGTAGCCGCAGATGATTTTCTCCTTCTCCATCGCCGCAACTTCATTGACAACTGTCACTTCGTCCGTTCCCAGAAGCACCGCAAGTTCCTTAAGGTCAATTCTGCTGTTTGTCTCCAGATAATTTAAAATCTGCCGTCTGATGTTTTCCATATTTCTTCCTCCATTATATCCATATTTTCATCCACTCATCCGGAGCCGGACGGTCTACGTACCGGAATTCTTCTCCGTTGGTAATTATTTTGTCATGATTATCTGTCAGCCGCCCGATGACGGCGGCTTCCATCCCTTCCTGCCTGAACCTTGCTGCCAGCGCTTCTCCGTCATCCGCCACCGCCAGGAAGCACCCGGCCGCCATGAGCTGATAAGGATTCAGCCGGAAATGTTCACACACTTCTATAGTCTCCTGCTTTACAAACATTTTCTTCATATCCACAGAAAGTCCCGTTCCTGCATCCTGCGCCAGATAATGAAGCGCAGCCAGAATTCCGCCTTCATCTGCCTGCCGGATAAGCCCCGCTTCGCCTCCGATCGCCGCTTCTATCTTCTTATCTGCAAAAATCTGACTTCTGTAAGACCTGATCTGTCCTAAAAAGGTCCGGGTAAACCTTGCCGAAAGTTCTTCTTCCTTTTCCTCTAATATATAAAGCGTTCCTGCCAGTCCAAGCCATCCTGCCTGCACGATTTCCCCGCCTTTACGGTTCGCTTTCTCCCAAGAAGCGGTTTGCCTTCGGGGGGTAGCGTTCCCCTGCCCATACACAGTCACAATCGTCATGGGGCATTTCAGCGCCGGGTTAAACCCGGCTTCTATTTCCGCCGTCCCGATTCCCGCTTCCTCTGACAGCTTTTTCATGAACTTCCGCATCCCGTTCATCCGGGATTTGAACGTACTATCCGGCAGCATAATCTTTATCCGCGCGCCTCGCAGAGCAGCTCCTTTTGCTGCCGCTTCATTGACCGCAGCGGCAAATGCAAAACCGCCTGATTCTCTCGCGCTGCCGCAGGAAACCTTTGTCACACACACATATTCTGAAGCTTCCATCTCTGTCTGCTGCATTACGTTCCCTCCTTCTTATCTGTCCGCCGGAGGTTATACCAGCAGATACGGTATCGTCATAGTAGCTACCATTGCCACAATGACCAAAAGGATTACAATGGCAACAATCCGCTTCGTTCTTTTATCATTAAACTTCATCCTTACCGCCTCTTTTCTCTATCTAACTGTGTCAACTCGCTCCGGTTTCCGAAGCGTGAGACACTTTCTAAGTATTGTATACTCTTTACTGTGATTTTGCAATCAGAATTACTTCCGCTTCTTTCGTAAGCGGATTTCTGTTTCTATAATCAAAAAGAATGGTCTTTCCCATCTGCAAAAAGCGCTCCAGATGGGTCATTCTCCGCATCTGATTCTTGTCATATTCTTCATATCCGGACAGATATTTGTGCTCTCTTGCCTCATTTTCATAAAATGTGCGCAGCTCTTCTTTCGCCATCCGGTACTCTCCCGCAAATGCCGGCCGGCTCTTCGCATTTTCCCGCAGATAATAATCGTAGGTCAGAAGCTCCCGGTAGAGTTCTGTCCTGCCTGCGTCCTTTTTTGCCGCAAACGCAAGGAATATCTCATATCTTGCCGCCCGGGAAGGGCTGGCGCCCCGCGGCGCATAAGCCGCATAATATACTGCCAGTTCTTCATACATGGCAAATGCTGACTCATACTTTTCTTCCAGTGCCTTCAAACTCTGCGTAAATTGTCCGCTATTATAGTACTCCTCCACCATCTCTTCAACGCCCTTTAATCGGAGCACATCCGCATAAGACAGCCATCTGGTACACAGCACTTCATAGGGCGGTGCATCCTTATATACCAGACCATAGTCCTCACGCCGCTCTTCCATATAGGAGCCTTTCAGCACTTTCAGGAACCCAAGCTGGAGCTGCTGGGGGCGAAGCGCGTATACATCATCAAATGACCGGGCGAAGCTTTCTATATCCTCGTAAGGCAGCCCCGCAATCAAATCCAGATGCTGATGGACATTCCCGTTTTTCTGAATCTCCCGCACCCGCTCTGCCACCCTTGGAAACTGCATTGTCCGCCGTATCTCCCGTATCGTGTCCGGGTTGGTGGACTGCACACCGATTTCCAGTTGAATCAATCCCGGCCGCATAGACTGGATCAGCGCAATTTCTTCATCATTCAGAAGATCCGCAGACACTTCAAAATGGAAGTTCGTGATCCCCCTGTCGTGCCGGACCAGATACTCCCAAATAGCCATTGCATGTTCATGCCTGCAATTGAAGGTCCGGTCAACGAATTTCACCTGCGGCACTTCTTTTTCAATAAAAAACTGCAGCTCCTGCTTCACAAGTTCCAGGTTCCGGAAGCGGAGCTTCTTATCCACCGAAGACAAGCAATAGCTGCAAGAAAAGGGGCAGCCTCTGCTGCTTTCATAATAAACAATTTTATTCTCAAACCTTTCCATATCACGGTAAATGAAAGGTACTCTGTTTAAATCCATCACATCCCGCCAGGGATTTTCTATAATCCTGCCGTCTCCGGCACGCCAGGTAATGCCCTCCATGCTATCCAATTCGCTGTCGGACACCAGTGCCGCGAAGGTCTCTTCCCCTTCTCCTTTCATTACTCCCGCCGCCTGGGGAAGGCGCTTCAGCACATCCGGCGCATCGTAGGATACCTCCGGACCGCCCAGCCAGATGACAGTATCCGGCAGAATCTTTGCCGTCTCTTTCACCACATCTTCCACATATCTGATATTCCAGATATAACAGGACAGACACAACACATCCGGCTTTCTCTTATAAATGTCCATCAGAATCTCGTCCATCTGCTGGTTAATCGTGTATTCTGCAATCTCAATCCGGGGACATTTTTCTCCCAATACCTCCTCCGCATATGCTTTCAGACTATATACGGCAAGATTAGAATGTATATATTTTGCATTTATCGCTGTCAATAGTATTTTTTTCATAAGCTCTCCATAACGGTTGACATTTTTCTAAAAACAATTTATAATGTAATCTCGTGCAGCCGGGGTGTTAGCGGTACCTTGTACCTGCAATC
>ERZ1673736.435-NODE-435-length-66703-cov-10.128091_pt1 | contig 66703 bp, 67 predicted proteins | sample MGYA00580212_ERZ1673736 | MGnify/ENA primary metagenome ERZ1673736 (study PRJEB41218, sample SAMN15661752) | gut metagenome | host: Homo sapiens | place: Canada: London | collected 2015-08-20/2019-03-30 | study: EMG produced TPA metagenomics assembly of...
GCTATTAGGATATATCCTGTATTTATATGCTTTTAACACCCACTGTCGCCACCTTCCTACCCTTGATTTTCTATATATTTTCGGGGCATCTCTTCTGATACATTTCCCACACTGCAGACAAAATATCCGTCCGTCCAAAAAGTATGTTCTTTCCAGAAATGTTTCGTAGATAATCCGGATATCTTTTCCAAATATGATATGTTGTATAACTCTTCATCAGATTTACTATTTTACTGATAGACATTGTTGGTTCTGTTTCTATCATGTAATGAATATGATCTTTATCTGTCTGCATATATCTGATAATGACTTTATGCTTTTGACATATCTCATAAGAAAACTGCTTTATATCATCTGATATTTATTTTGACATCAGCAATTTCTTTCTATACTTGCATACGAAAATAATATGATACTGAAACAAATATTTGTGTCTGTTTTTTGATTTCCACGTTTCCATAACGCAAGTATAGCACAAACCTCCGCTTCCGGCTACCTTAACCCACCGTCTAAAGCCAGTGGGATTGCGGTAGCCCTATTTCAATCCGTTTGACAAACAGCAGCTGAAAGAAAAAGATCATTTCATTTCCAGAGATTTCACCGAAATGACCAATCGGCTGAACTATCTGAAAGATATCCGTGGGATTGGCGTTTTTACTGCCCGCCCCGGAATGGGAAAATCGTATGCCCTTCGCTGCTTCGCCGCCAGTTTAAATCCAAGCCTGTTCCATATGGAATACCTGTGTCTCTCCACCATCAGCGTTGCTGACTTTTACAAGCAGCTTTGCTTCATTCTTGGAGTTCCGGAAAAAGGCGGCAAAACCGGGATGTTCAAGGCTATCCAGGAACAGATCACCTATCTTTACAAAGAAAAACGCCAGCCGCTTCTCCTCGCCATTGATGAAGCACAGTACCTGAATACCGGAATCCTGAATGACATCAAGATGCTCATGAACTACGGCTACGACTCGGTTAATTACTTTACATTGATCCTGTGCGGAGAATCCCATCTTAATGACACGCTCCGAAAACCAGTTCATGAGGCACTGCGCCAACGGATCACTGTCCATTACAACTATGCCGGACTGTCTGACGACGAAGTCTCCAGATACATCCTGCACAAGCTTCAGCTGGCAGGGGCATCCACAAGCATCATTGATCCTGCAGCCCTGGCCGCTGCGCATAGTTTCACTCAGGGAAATCCCAGACTGATTGACAACCTGATGACCGATGCTCTGACAATCAGTTCCCAGCAGGAACGGAAAGTCATTGATGCGGAAACGATCCGGGCTGCTGTCGAAAACCAGGGACTTTATTGATGAAGTTTTCAAAGTTCATTTCAAAGGCTATGACTTTCGGGTCATGGCCTTGTTTCAAAAGCAGCAATGTTGCCTTTCAAACAAGGCTACGACAATGTGCCGCCAAGCCGGGAGAAAAGCGCGGTAAGTCCCGGCACGGCACAATCGGGTAGGCGAATCTGGAGAAAATACCGTGCGGTTTGCGCCTACCGCAATGTGCCGCCGGACAGCTAGAATATCTGGCATTTTAAAATTTCATCTGGCGTATATGTCGTAGGAAGCACCATACCTCTCTTATAGTGCGGAACAATCCTGGAAAAATCCATTTCTGTGATGCCTTTTTCAACAAGGTAATTCAGGAACTGACGGATACGTGCATAGGCATCCTTGTTGGAGAATGTAAGCAAGGCTTTTGATACAATGCCAGTGTTTAATTGCGAAAGATCAGAACAACCTGCATTTTCCACAAAGCACAAAAAAGATATACAGGTTCTTTCTTTTGAGCAGATCGTAGCCGGTTTATTGCCATTATCTATGCATTCTTGAAGATACCCAGTCAAAGTGTCTGCAAACACCAAAGGGATCTGCTCGTTATAATCACCATGATGGCACCTGTAAGGTTTTCTGTCAATGTAGTTATCTAGCCTTCGTACTGCACAGGAATAGGCTACAAAGGTAGTTTTGCTAACATTTGAATCAGCAAGAAATGCTTTGCCTAATTCATGCGTGTATATGTCCGTTCCATGATGATTCAGAAAAATGTGAATGCGCTTGTAGGTTCGTCGATATACGGTCAATGTTGAATCCATATATTTCTGAGATTTTAGTTGCTCCAGAACTGCTTTCATCAGTTCATCGAATGGTAAGATTGTATTTCCCATATAAATCCTCCTTTATAATGAGATGAATAGGTAACATCTTCATTGTAAAAGAGCACTATCGTTATTCAAGAAATATGCTGTAAAAAACAACATTTATGCCACGTGGAAACATGCTTCTGGAATAACAATATTTCTGGGATAATGGACCTTATTCCAGTTCTCGAATAAGGTCCATGCCCGCAGACGCTTTGATGAAGCACTTGCCGTGATTCCAAAAGAAGGCCAGAAAGAGTCCGCTTCATTCCTGATCATAAAGCAGATCCAGGCGATCTACCGGGAGGAAGGAAAACTCAAAGAACTTTCATCAGAAGAAAGACTCGTTCAGCGTCAGGTGGTTGTAAAACCACTGGTAGATGCTTTGTTTGTGTACCTGAAACAACACGAAAGTGAAGTCGGTACGGAAAAACTGAGGGCGGCTTTCACTTATGCATTAAATCAGGAAAAATACCTTCGGGTTTTCCTGACCGATGGAGATGTTCCAATGGACAACAATGCATCAGAGCGTGCAATCCGCGGATTCTGTGTCGGTAAGAAAAACTGGCAGATGATCGATACCATCAATGGTGCAAAATCATCCGCTATCATTTACAGCATTGCAGAAACAGCAAAAGCGAACCATTTAAAGCCATATGAGTACTTTGAATATCTTCTGACAGAGATTCCGAAACACCTGGATGATACAGACCGATCCTTTTTAGATGATCTGGTTCCATGGTCAGAAAAGCTGCCGGAGAGTATTCGAAAACCAAAGAAGAGCAATTAAGCCAAGCCGCAAAAGTGGCTTTTGACTGGTTCAGTACTCGCTATGGAGCGTTTACGATATATAGTAGTAAGAAAATCTTTATTTCGGCTCTTATTTTTGTTTCAACAAAGCTCCAAATACAGCAATATCCTCATCACGGATAATCTTTATATTATTGACGCTACCTTCGATAAAGTTAATATCGTAGCCTAAGTTAAACATCAGCATTGCGCAGCAGCTCTCTGTCAATGCGTGGTGCTGCTGTTTAGCATCATCAAATACTGATTTGATTACGTCAAATCGATAAGCTTCCGGGGACTGAAGATCCACGACATCCTCGCGGTTGATATACTCAGCTTTTCCAGCCTTGTAACTGAACTGTACATAGTCCTTCATGGACTGGCAGATATTCGCCTTACTGTTCTCGTAGCATGCCTGGAGAAGCTTGGATATCATCTCGACATTAACCATGGGGCGGGTGGATTCCTGGAAGATGATGATATCGTCATCTCCGTATTTATCCTTCACATAATCAAGACCGTTTTCCACGGATAAAATACCACTGGCAGCAGCGGGGATTAAACCTCTGAGTTTGGTAATACCAAACTGCTCTGCATAAGCAGTCACAATGTTCTCCCAACCTTTCAGACACACGACATAGAGGTCATCAATTGCAGGGTGGCGCTGATATGCTTCTAGGCAATACACGATAACCGGCTTACCATTGATGTCAATGAACTGGTTAGGTATGTTCTTGTGGTTGCGTATTGATTTACCACCGGCAAGGATAATGGCAACAGTCTTATTTCTTTTGTCGGAAGTAATGGTTGTGTATGTTGTGGTCAAAGTAGCAGGAGGGGTAGTAATACCCATCAAAGCTTCGACGGTAGTGTCGAGCACCTCTGCGAATTTGGTAAGTCTTTTCTGGGTCACATCATTTTCACCAGACTCGATCTTGGCGATTGTTGACCTGGTCTTATATCCCATTGCATCTGCCAAATCCTGCTGCGACATATTTAACTCGAATCTTCTTTTCTTTATATTTGCTCCAACTGACATTTTCATTCTTCCTTTCTTATCTATCTTCTCCGCGTCTCGTGTGAAACTCAAAATCACCTATATTGATATTATAAATCAACAAAGCGTGATTTTCAAGAGAAAAATGTGAATTTTTCTACAGGAAATTGTAAACAAAAGTGATTTGAGATTGACAAATTACCCACCAACACTTATAATAATAGTTGTCATCACGTGTTTTAGTGATTCGTGTTGATTTAGAAGAGCGATGGGGTGTTGGCGATTGAAGATTTACATAGTCCGTCATGGAGAAACCAACGGTAACCTCCGAGGTGCTCTGCAAGGATGGATGGACGAACTATTGAATGAAAAGGGCAGAGAACTTGCCATAATCACAGCCCGGGCACTTTCCGATATCAAGTTCGATGTGGCTATATCAAGTCCATTGTCCAGGGCCTATGAAACGGCAGAGATTATTCTAAGAAAGAATAAGAAGGACATACCTCCAATCCAGACGGATGACCGGCTGAAGGAGATGTTCTTTGGAGAATAGGAAGGATTGGGACTTACCAAGGAGAACTTTGAAATACCATCAGAGCATTTCAATGACTTCTATGACAATCCATTCGCTTTTCAAAACAGTGCAAGCGGGGAGTCAATTCAGCAGGTATGTGCCCGAACCGGAGAGTTCTATCAAGAACTGATAAAGAGGTACTGTTATGAGACAATTCTTCTCACGACTCATGGATTTGCTTTAAGAGCAATGCTACAGCAGGTCTATGAAACTGAAAACAAGGAAGACTTCTAGCATGGCAAGGTTCCTGACAATTGTGCTGTGAACATTATCGAAGTCAAGGACGGAAAGAGCGTCCTGGTTGGAGATGATGTCATCTACTATAATCCAAGCCTCTGTGTGAATCCTTATAAGCCGGTGTAGAGAAATGAGCAGGTAATGCAGGTAAAAGGCAGAAGTAGGAAAAGAAGATAAAACCGAGGAGAATGAAATGAACATAGGAGTAATACTAGCCGGTGGAACCGGAACGAGAGTGGGGGCAGGAGTTCCCAAACAATTCATCAAAGTCCAGGGAAAACCTATTCTTGCATATACACTTGAGATATTCCAGAATGACGATAACATCGATGCTATCGAAGTGGTCTGTCACAAGGACTGGGTCGATGAGGTCGAGGATATCTGCCACAAGTACAGGATAGATAAAAAGAAGTGGACTTGTACCGGAGGGACAACCTTCCAGGAATCCACAATGAATGGAATCTTTAATCTGAAGGGCAAAATATCCAAGGACGATATTGTGGTAATCTCCTTTGGTGTAGCACCAATGACACCTCAGGAAGACATCGACGATTCCATTCGTGTATGTAAGAAACATGGAAATGCCATCGCATCAGCTGATATAGACTTGTGCACATGCATCAAAGATGACGAGTATTCTACAACCCAGAATATAATCCGTGAGACCTTGAAAGGATTTGCAAATCCGTGGACCTTCAAGTTCGGAGAGTTGTGTGATGCTTATGAGGAAGCAGTGAGGAGAGACATCCTCAATGACCTTGAGCCGCATACTACATCCCTTTATATGGCTCTTGGAAAAAGACTGTGGTTTTCTCAGTGCACATCACCACAGTGCAAGATAACAAGTAAACAAGATATAGATGTGTTTGAAGGCAGCTTGTTGTTGAAGAGATTCAGAGAGGAAAAGAAGAAATGATTACCTACAAAGAGTTTGAAGTTATAAGAACCCTGCTTAGAGCAGAAGAAACACCAGAGAATATCGCCAACTACGTATACTCCAATAAGCATTATTATGTGTTCAAATCCGAGGATGAGGTGGCTGAACTTGCCGCCAGCCTGGAAAAGAAGGGCTACCTGAAGGATGGAAAAGTAACCGAATCCGCTATGGAGGAACTGGAGCCACTGAAGGTCAACAACGCTGTCATTCTTGCAGCCGGTGGTTCCGACATTTCTGCCAAATCTGTATACAACATGCCTAAGGGCCTGTTCATGAAGAATGGTGAGACACTGATTGAGCGTCAGATTCGTCAGTTGAAGGAAGCGGGAATCAACGACATCACCGTGGTTATCGGTTACAAGCAGGAGCTTTATTTCTTCCTGGTGGACAAGTGGGGCGTGAACATCGAAATCAACCCTGACCTAAAGAAGAACAACATCTACTCCCTTTACATTGCTAAGGACTTCCTTGGTTCTACATATATTCTGAACTGCGACAATTACTTTGAAGAGAACCCGTTCTCTCAGTATGAATATAATTCTTTCCATGCCACTGTATATAAGGAAGATGCCCACAACGAGCTGGTAGTGAAGAAGAACCAGTCCGGCAGAATCCTCGATATTTATAGCTGCGCCAAGAGTGGCGAGTGCATCTATGGACATGCTTATCTGGACGCTGAGCTGAGCAGAAGACTGGTTAATTTCATGGATGAGGAAATTGATGACTTCCGCGTATCCGCCCTGTTCTGGGAAGAATTCATCAACCGCCATATTGATGACCTTGACATGTATGTCCGTGAATATTCTGCCGACTTCCTGTTTGAGTTTGATTCCATTCAGGAAATCCAGAACATCGACGGTCTGTTCCTCGGTAATGTTTCCGGCTGGATCAACGAGAAGATTTGCTCCGTTCTTAACTGTACCGAAGATGAAATCAGCGACATCAATGTTCTGCAGAAGGGACTTTCCAACATTCTCTTCACATTTGCTGTCCGTGGAGAACGTTATATCTTCCGCTATCCGGGAGACAGCACACATTTCTTCATCTACAGAAAGAATGAATGTGTAGCAAATAGACTTGCAGCCAAAGCCCATGTTGATGATACATACATCTACATCGACGAGCAGGGTGCCAAGATTTCCAAGTTCCGTGAGAACTGCATCGACCTGCACGGCAAGTACTATGAAGACGTTGAAATCATGAAAAGGGTTGCCAGAAAGATTCGTGCATTCCATGATGAAGGATATGACCTTCCTGATTGGAAAGAGTACAACTATGATCCGATCTGGCAGTGTGAGCGTCTCTTCAAGGAAGCATCCAAGATGAAGGGTGACCTGTTCAAAATCTTTGAGAAGGAATGGATCATGCTCCGTAAGCTGCAGAAGTATGCGGATATGGACGGGGTCAAACACACCATGTGCCACAACGATATCAACATCGACAATGTGCTCATGACTGAAGATACTCTCGACATCATCGACTACGAGTTTGCAGGATATAATGACCCTGGCTATGACTTTGGTCGTGTAATTGCCGGACTTGATTATGAGGTAGATGAACCAAAGATTAAGGACATTCTGGAAGCGTACTTCGGACGTCCTGCAACTGAGAAGGAACATCTGCACTGGATGGCTTATTCTGCAATCCATAACTGGTATTATGTAGGCTGGGCTCTTTATAAGGAGAGCATCAATGAAAGCAGCCGTGACTGGATGGTATTCTTCTATAAGCAGGCTAAGAAACTTGCTTCCTGGTGCTTGCCGCAGTACGAGGCTATTTACGGTCCGATGGAAGACCCGAAGGCAGCTTGTATAAGAAAAAAATTATGTTAAGCTATTATAAACAAAAGGAAAATAGGGAAAAATGCAGTGAAGTCGGTGCGGAAAAACTGGCAGATGATCTGGTTCCATGGTCAGAAAAGCTGCCGGAGAGTATTCGAAAACCAAAGAAGAGCAATTAAGATTTGCATTTCCTAGCTATCATTACGAAGGGAATTTCTCTGGAAAACAAGTCGTCGAATTAAAAGGCGCTTACTATGAATTAGCTTCATGGCTGAACTGTAACTACGTCTATGGAATTCAAGTATTTCATCTATTATTCATTGCCTTTTATATTATTTTCCTCCTTCTCATTGTCAGGCAGCAAATTATCCTTCCCGCCGACTGTAAACTTTCCGCAAATTAAATTCGGCAGTGTTTCCATACTGTCTCTCTCAACCAAGCCTGCCAGTCAGGTTTGTGCAGGGTCATGCCCTTGTTTCAAAAGCAGCAATGTTGCCTCTCAAACAAGGCTGCGACAACGTGCCGCCAAGCCGGGAGAAAAGCGCGGTAAATCCCGGCACGGCACAATCGGGTAGGCGAATCTGGAGAAAATACCGTGCGGTTTGCGCTTACCGCAATGTACCGCCGGACATTACTATCATATCAGTACGATCATTAAAGCTTTCTATGATTTTAGCTATTGATTTTGAAACTCCTTTTTCAACATAGTTCATTGGCTTTTTAACTTCAACAGATTTTGCAAATGCTACAATTTCATATCGAATGCCTTCACCATCAAGTTGATAAAAGAATCTTTGATTGTCTTCGGCGTTTTCATAACGAACCTCAAAATAATCTGTTTTCCACCAAGGTGCTGGAACATAGATATAGCCTTTCGTTCCCGTAACAATCAACTCACCCTCAGATTTTGCAGCTTTTGCTACTTTGATTGAAGCTACTGCATCACCATAGGTAAAATCAATTTTTGTAAAGGCATCCATATTGGCAGCTTCATCCAAAAATTTCGTAGTTATTACTTTTTTCCTGTACTCCGTTCCAAGTATTTGAAAAACGGGCAACAATGCTGCAGGAGCCCAGCCGCACATACTATTCCATTTCTGGGTTAAATCTGTTCCAGCAATTGAAATACCATCTCGCAGACTAGTACAAACAGCATCAACCGATACAACCTTACCAATTTTTCCAGTCTTAGCTAGAAGGACTAACCGTTCGTATGCCGTTGAGTATGCCGTCTTAATAGCATCCATAAGAACCAGCCCATGTTCTTCAGCAATCGAATATAGTTCTTCACAATCCGCTTCTTTTAAAGCAATTGGTGATTCACACAAAACATGCTTTCCCGCCAAAAGAGCTTTTTTTGTATCAATATAATGTTTCTCTGGTTTGGAAACAATATACACGGCATCCACTTTTTCAAGAAGTTCATCATAGTTTTCGGTATAGAACATCCCATCAAACTCAGATTCTTCACTCTTCTGAAATGCACATACACCAATTACATCAACGCCGTTTACATATTTAGACTCTGCTACAAACTTTGTTCTGAAAGCAGCTTTTCCAACAATTCCCATACGAAGTTTACATTGTTTACTCCGTACTTCAGAACTAGAGATTCCCTCCGTTCTCGGAAGATACACCACCTTACAATATTCATTCAGATAATCAAATTTTCCAGCCCAATCAGAACCCACCGTGAAAATATCCACATCGTACCTACGAATATCATCAATTTTCTGACCCTCGTATTCTTCCACGATGATCTTATCCGCAAGTCCTGTGGCACGTACAGCCTCAATACGCTCCATCAAGGACTGCTGTACATTGATTTTTCCACGGGTTTTATCAAAATCATCTGTCGTGACACCCACGATCAGATAATCACCCAATGCTTTTGCGCGCTCCAGCAACCTAATGTGTCCGTAATGAAGTAAATCATAGGTTCCATATGTAATTACTCTAACCATTCGAATCTCTTTCTCTTTACAGAATCACTTATCAAGTTCCAGAAGGGCGACCATAAACTGCTGCATATATTTCTTCTCTCCTATAGAAACACGCAAACAGTCCCCAAATTCTCCAACATTTTCATATGCCTTAATAAGGATTTTCTTCTCATTTTTCATTCGTTCAACAATCGTCTGTGCTTTTGTTTTAGGTTCAATAAACAAGAAATTTCCCGCTTCACCTTTATGATGATATCCACGATCATCAAGTTCACTAATTAAATAACTTCTTCCCTCTTGAAATTTTCTCACAAGGCTTTCGACCATACCCGGTGTTGTCAATATTCTCTCTGCAAATAGCATTGCAAAAGCATTGGTATTATGCGGCGTGCAGAACTTTTGTACATACTTAATATCATCGGGGTGCCCAACAACATAGCCTAATCGACAGCCAGCCATCGAAAATAACTTGGAAAAAGTTCTAGTCACAAAGACATGACGTTCATTCAACGCATACTGAATAAATGTTTTCGGGTAGAAATAATGATACGCTTCATCAATGAGAACTGTAATCTGTTTTTCCTTACATACCTGCATAATAGTTTTGAATTCTTCGTCTGTATAGACATTTCCCATCGGATTATTCGGATTCAGCAAAATCAAAAGCTGTGTATCATCTGTCAACTGTGTAATAATATTTTCAATGCTCATCGTGAGATCCTTATTATAGGGAACCTTGACAAAGTTTCTACCATACATCTCTGAATAAACCTGAAACATAAAATATGAAGGAACCACGCCAACAATTCTTCCGTTTTCGGATGTAAATGCCTGAATAATGTAGCGAATGCCCTCTGCTGAACCGTTCACTAAGCATAAGTGCTGAATATCTGTGCCCAAATATTGTGCAAGCACTTCTGTAAAATGTAGAGTTTCAGGATATTGTGCAATCAATTGTGGTGTCACATCGCCTAACACTCCATTTACGAACTCTTCCGGCAACCCACCAGGGTTTTCGTTTAAGTCCAGTCGAAGATAGCTCTTCCGTTCATTCTGGTCAAAAATTCTAACCAGATTTTCTATCTTTTGGTTTAGATAATACATTGTACTGATCTCCTTTATATGTTACTTTCTATTCCTTATAGACCACACAAAAACTTTCTGACGATTACCCCAAACGTATTTCTGCCATAATAGTTTTAGCGATGGCTTATCTGCCCATTTTCTGTTAATATCTTCAATATCCATTTCACTTTTCAGATCCTGCATAAATTGTTCTCGCTTAGGGTTCATTTCAATATGTTTACGCATTGGACCTTGATACCTTAAAGCATCTTCAAATCTCAACTCATGCCCATACATCGAACCTTCAGCTTTTTTCAATACAGATTTTCCTTTTTCAGTATTTGCAATTGCCAGAGAAGGGCCACCATTTTTACCATATAATTCCGGACAATAAATATGTACTCCCCATAGGTCGCCGAGAGATATATCGGCTGTCCGTTCCGTTGTCGTAAAGAGGCATTCATAGCATGAAGGTCGGCTCATAAGATGCTTCAACCAAATATACCAAAATGGGTTAAACCAACGGTCTTTTTCAATTACTTTTTTCTTATTATCGTTCATCATAACTGTGGTCCTCATTATCTCGAAGTCCCATTTGTGATGTCCGAGAAAAGAGTGGCCCTTATACCTGTAGTCAATACTTTCGATTAAAGCACCGAATTTCTTTTTTAGTGATTGCTCATATTTCCGAATGTAAAGGGGACTCGGGACGCCTTCGTAAATAACCTCCACGGTTAATAAGTTATCCTGATTCGTATTACGCAAAAACGCCTTTAATCCAGAAATTTGACATGGCGTTCCAGAAAAAAGCACTTTCTTTCCGGAATTCAAAAAATATTTAGCCTGCTGATATGATTTACCCATTTTGCTTTGGGAATATTTTGATTTTCTAAACTTAGCCAAATTTTTCTTGTCGGTAATATAACTGTGCCAAACTAAAAGCCCCTTACTTTCTGCACCAAAAATCACATAATTGTCATCGCAAAAAGTATCGACAATAGCTGAAAATGCACCGCCGCTAGTGCTTTCAAAACGTACTTCTTCATCTTTGATATATCCACCAAAAACATACTTGTCCTTGCCATATCGCACTGGCATATTCTCATAAAGACAGACTTGGTGGCACAAACTACATTTTACACACAAGTCTTTATTAAGAATCGGATAACGAAATCCTTCATCGTCCTCTTCCATCTTCAATGCACTTTTAGGGCAAATCTGAACACAAGCTTCACAGCCGTAACACTTTCCCTTATCTTTGTCTATCAAGTATCCCGCCATATCTCACACCACCATTAAAAGCAAGAAGCTCTTTTATTTTAGTATCACACTGTTCTCTAGAGAATACGCATAACGGCTTACTGTATTGAACAGCAAATATCGTTCCATGGAGCGAATTTGTCACAACACATTCTGCATATTTCGTAAGGGACAAAAACTCTTCAACCCCTGCCTCATAGAACATTCGGCGATTAGTTTTTTCAGCATTTTTTGCGCGCAAACTAATTTCAACGATCTTCCAGCCATTTTCTGCTGCAAGCTTCTCTGCATAAGCCTCCATATGAGGATTATATCTACGCGCATAAAGTAACAGATACTTCTCATTTTCCAGCCGTTCGTCCGCTATTTTGTCGTACTCATTACTTGTCAGCAATAATGTTGGATCAATTACCCTTTGAACTGGAACATCTACATGAGAAGCGACATATGGTATCATTTGATTTTCTCTTAAGCCAATCGCATTAAAATTTTTCAGCTTTTCGTTCAACTTTTGATAATCGTCCTGCTCAAAATGTGAATCTCCAAAACTTGCGGCATACGCAACGCTATTCTTTTTCATACAATCATAATTTGCGAAATATCCATCATCGAAGCCTTCAAACTCATCAATGCAAAAGATCGTATCACTTCCACATACGAAGCCTGTAATGTTTTAAATATCCTCAAAACGCATGAATGATTATCCCCTGTCAATTCTTTTTTTACTATTTTTTAAGCTTCTAAAAGTTCTTCCAGATATTGAATCGGGCGCAAACTAACTACAAACCTTTCCTTTCTCATCGACAGCTTATGCCTTGTTATTTGTGCCGGTTTCAAACATCATGCGTAAAAGTAACATTGTGAGCTTAGATGCTCTATATGCTAGAGGCGACGTGGATACGCCTGTAAGAATAAGGATTGCATTTTAAAGTCTCGCAGATATTTGTAATTATTTCCGAATCAACATTCAAAAGAAACTCCGAATCAAACGTTCGTAGATCGTCGATGCTATCAAATTCCAAAATTGCATTTGGGTTTTTCATATGTAAACGGAGCAAAACGATCAGATTTTCCTGCTGCTAGTATAATCGCATTTTTCATTTTACCTTCTCCCTATCAACGCTTTTACTTTGAACATTAAAGTTAAAACTAGATACAGGAGCATGGGGGGGTCTCTTTTCCTTTGGTGGCAATGTCATATAATCATTATAGAGATATTTCAAAAAAGCATCATAGTCCTTTGTTCCGTAAAATTTATGTCCCTCAAAATCATACTCCGCTCTATCCAAAAACCAACTCTTTGGCATTCCATATCGTATTTTTGCTGGATGTGCATTTTTCATATAGAATTTCCCAAATGCCGGAAACAACAAGGTTCTCACTCTGTTTGGTGTACTATTATTGCTTCTGCTCGCCATCTTTTCAACTCTTCCATATACCCACTTGACCGGAATCACCGAGAGAAAGCTATAAATTGCTTTTTTCATGCCTGTCTCATTAACTTTTCCTACACGAGAATACAATATTTTCCTTAAAAAGAAGCACCATAAATCTTGTAGTTCCATTCCGAGCACACTTTTGGGGCAATCATCAAGAACAAAAATATCTACAAAGACGCCGGTTTTTCCTTTCATGTGTTCCTGTCCTGCTCGGACAAATGAAGTTCCGGTCCTACGCAATTTTCCATATTGCCAAAGATATTCTGGATCATTATAGTGATCTTGAAAGTAGCAAACAGAAGCATCCATTTCATCCGCAACTGCCCTGAATTTCTCATACTCTTCCCGAAGCATTGCAATATCTGAATCGTCATCCCATGGAATATAACCTTTGTGCCTAACAGCACCTAATAATGTTCCGCTAGTAATGCAATATTTAATACCATGCTTTCTACAAACACGATCGAACTCAATTAGTAAATCTAATTCTAACAACTGCATTGTTCTAAATTCTTGTGGTGTAAGTTTCTTAACAGCATCCATCATGTTCTCTCCTCTGCCATGTTATCCCCGCTCAAAAAAATAAAATATCCGCTTCACAAATTAATCTCTTTTCAAAGAGGTGGTTATTAATTGATATTCATTTAATGTTTTCAGATACTCCATGAACTTTTCCTTATTTTCAATAGCTGTTGTTGTTGGTCTACCCAGATTTTGTCTTGATCCAATAGCACACTTCACCTCTATTAAACTCAACTTTTTTCGTTTTCTTGCTTTCTTAAGTTCTCTTTCCAAATCATCAAATGTATCAACACAAACTGCATGTGGATAACCACAGGCTTTCGCAACTTTTGTAATATTAACAGAAGCCGCTGTTGGCATGCCTCCAACTGTTTCATGCGCTTCATTGTTAATGATTACATGGATCATATTTACTGACTACAAAAGCTTCTATCCCCATATCTTCGAGAAGTTTTAAAGTAATCTCTCCCTGATAAATATGTTGAGGTTCATCATGTATTCCCGGTTCACCTCTCCAACCTATGATAAATATCATGGGTATAGCATAGACCTTATCATTTAACAACGATGCAACAGGATTAATAATATTTCCTTCTCCTGAACTCTGCATGTATACTACAGGTATCTTACCTGTGGACAGATAGTAACCAGCTGCTAAAGCTGTACAATTTCCTTCATTTGCCGCTATTATATGATGGTTCTCGTTGATTCCATATGTTGCCATCAGGTAATCGCAAAGTGATCCTTTGTTCCATAAAATTTATGCCCTTCAAAATCATATTCTGCACGCTCTAAAAACCAACTTTTAGGCATTCCAAAATGTGCTTTTCCGTGATTATAGTTTTTATGATATTGAAATAATGGACATAATAAAATTGTTACTCTATTTGGGCTGGTGTTGCTACTTTTTTTGACATTTTCCCAACCTGTTTACATACCCATCCAATTCCTCCAGCATATCCAGCTCTAACAGCTGCATCGTCCTGAATTCTTTCGGTGATAATTTTCTTGGCTCTGCCATTTTTCAGTTTCCTTTCCAACTTTAATCAAGCCCACAACAGAAAATAAAATCTGCTGTGGGCTCATACACACTATCTATTCTTTTTTAACCACAGCCTTAGTATTTGTCATTATCCTCATAAGAGATAGTGGATGACGGTTCTTTTTCTCCTGTTTCTCCTGTTGTCTTGCCTGGCTGTGCTGTATGTGATACAGGATCCGCAGAACCATCCTTCAATGTGAATTTACCTACCAAATCCTTTAAGATCTGTGCCTGGCTGGAAAGTTCCTCACTGGCTGCAGCGCTTTCTTCTGCAGTTGCAGAATTGCTCTGTACAACGCTGGAGATCTGGCTGATGCCTTCATTTACCTGTTTTACTGAAACTGCCTGTGACTCGCTGGCAGAAGAGATCTCCTCAATGGTCTGTGCTACTCCCTGAACGCCTTCGGTCAGCTGCTGCAATGCCTTGGCCGTGTCATTTGCAATCTTTGTACCACGGTCAACTGCGTGAAGAGAACCTTCAATGAGAGCAGAAGTATTCTTTGAAGCTTCTGCTGATTTTCCTGCAAGATTACGAACCTCGTCTGCTACTACTGCAAATCCTTTTCCTGCTGCTCCTGCACGGGCTGCTTCTACGGCTGCGTTCAAAGCAAGAATATTAGTCTGGAATGCAATATCCTCAATCGTCTTGATGATCTTTCCAATCTCACTGGAGCTGTTGCTGATGTCCGTCATGGCAGAAAGCATCTCCTGCATACGCTGGCTGCTTTCTCCTGCCTCTTCTCTTACATTATCAGCCATGTCGCTGGCTGCCTTTGCATTTTCAGCATTTTTTTCAACATTATTGGAAATCTCATTAATGGTAGCTGCCAGTTCTTCCACGGAAGAAGCCTGCTCGGTAGCACCCTGGGATAATGCCTGTGCTCCGGAGGATACCTGATCGGAGCCTGCTGCCACCTGATCAGCTGACTGGGTAACACTCGAAAGCGTACTGCTTAAATTATCTCTCAGAAGAACCATAGAGTTATAGATCGCAACAAAGCTTCCTACATAATCCTTTGACATAGAAGAATACACATTAAAGTTTCCGCGGCTCATCTCTGTAAGGATATTTGTCTCATCTGCCACTACCGCGTTCAGGAACGCTGCTACAGACCGCAAATCATCGGAAAGCTTTCCAAGCTCATCTTCTGCCTTGTACTCGATATCAATATCCATATTACCGCGTCTCATTTTTTCCATAGCTTCCTGCAACTGTTTTACCGGCTCTACTACGGAACGTATCAGGATCGTTGCCATAATAACGGTACAGATCAGGGCAACGATAACAATTATGATCCCTACAATAAACAGGACGTTTCTGGTCTGCATGGAAGAATTGTAATCATTACCAACAAGGGCTGTCACCTGATCGGTAAACTCATCCAGAGTTCCTTCCAGCTTGGACACTTCCGGGTCAAACTCATCGATAAACGTGAGCCTTGCCTGCTCTTTCGCACGGTCAGAACCAGTGGACAGATACTCTAAGATCTTGTTTGTGACCTCAGAAGTTACCTGAAGCTGTGTATGAAACTGGTTTACCAGTGTCATATCTCCATTATAATGCTCCAGGAACCAGCCTGTGTTCTCCTCAAGGCCGGCTCTATACGAATCAATGTTTGAAAGATATGTTTTTGTGGCGGTGGGGTCATCATTAATCATAGCCTCCACCAGATTCTGGATTGTTGCCAGCATATAGATTTTTACCTTGTCTACACGTACGATCGCTTCGTGGTTATTTTTATAGAACTGGGCATATCTTGTACTGATATTAACCATTCCATAAAAAAGTGCACCAACTGTTACAAAAAAACAGATGACCACTGCTCCAAAAGCAATCGTGATTTTTTGCTTCATATTACGGTTCTTCATGTTCCTTCCCTCTCTTTGTTATTTCTTTCGTGAAATATTGTGGAATTTAATCCCTATATTTATTATTCGGCAAGTACCGAAAAATCATAAGGGATGTTTGGTTTTTCATTTTTCTCTTTTCATCCATTTGCAAGCTTGCTTTTTACATAGTCCTTGATCATTTCACCGCTGTGTCTATCATCTGGTACTGGCATCTGGATCCGGTCACAGAGAGAAAGCCATTTGTCCAGCGTGAGGACTTCATTTTCCTCCTCTACATAATACAGATCTGTGGGAAGGATATCCTTATAAATTGCTGCTGACGGAGAATTCCATTCCTGATATTCCTGCTCTGTAAAACGGATATCACAGTTTTTTTCTCCTTCTGTAACTTTCCTAAATCTGCTGCCTAATACGGTCTTTTCTTCTTTCCGTTCCTTTCTCCAAACCACTGTTCCATCCAGACAAAACTTTAAATAGATTCCTGATCCCAGATCATCTGCGATCACTTCATTTTCGGATACTGCATATAGCTGTATTTCGTTGCTGTCAATATATAAAAGCTCTTCTATTTTTCCCTCTTCTCTGGTTTCTTTCAGGATGCATCCTGTTCTGGCATCGAAAAATACCAGAGTATCACCACAAACTGTAACCGAAGTGATTTCCCTTTCCGGATCTGCAAAACTGCACCAGGATACTTTTCCTGTATCCGTGTTCAGGATCAGCCATCGTTTTTTATAAGTCTGCGGACATAAAATGTTTCTGCCTATAGAAACAGCCCCGCCAAATACCCCCGGAATACCACGTACTTTATTCTTATCCACCATTGTATAGGTTACATGTCCGGAAGTAAGATCTATGCAAAGGATGCTGTTGTACCATGCAGGCATACAATATAGTACATTACCTCTCTGAAAGCCTTTCAGGAATAACGGCTGTTCTATAAAATGCTCTGCATCACGGATCTGTACGGACTCAAACTGATCCTTATCTATATGGTAAATGGCCAGGTTTCTGGCAAAATATGGGACAAGATACAGTCTGTCTTCTACCCGTACAACAGAACGGAACAGATCTCCCTTAAATGCCAATTCTCCCGGAAACTTTCCTATGCAGGAAAGTCTGTCCATTTGTTTATCATAATGAAACAGCAGGTTTACTTTTCCGTGAACAAACCACACTTCTTTTTCATCTTCCCAAAAAGCTCCCGGCCAGCATGGTATCTTACATTCCTTTTCTCTTACCAGGGAATCCTGATATAAAACCGGTTTTCCTGTTTCCCAGAACAACTGGGCTACAGAGCTGTAATCTCCGTAATAGCAGTCACAGGAAGCAATGGCAAGATCAAGATCGTATCCGCTGTCCAGGATTCCCCAGCCTTCTTCTTCATAAGAAGCCAGAAGTTCTCTATATTTCCGTAAAAACTGGGGCCGCATCACCTCCAGTGTCTGTTCATACAGTGGATGAGGACGCAGCCACAAAGCAAGGTCTTTTCTTGTTTTAAAATAAAGTAAGACTTCTTCTATTTTTTTCATCATATCCGGCTGGTTTAAAAGTGCCCCAATGGAAAGACTGTAAAATACTGTCTTTTTCCTGGATCCGTCAGGACTGTAAAGACATTCCTGCCATTTTTCCGGAAGAGATCCATCTTGTCTTTTCGTATCACGGGCACGTTCAACCTTTGGTGATCCAAAGTTCTGTACCTTCACTTCCCATTGTTCTGCCTGAACTCCTTTAATCCCGAAACACAGGATATTGATAAAAAGCTCCCTCTCCTGCTCTGTTGCCGTAACAATACAGTCTGCATTAATAGCCCCCGGTTCAATCATAAAACCGGTGCCTTCCGCCTGGCGTTTCGCAGATTCTACGTTTCCAGTACTTGCTGTAGTATAATAAGGCAGATAGATCAGCTGGTCTGCATACTTTTTCAGTCTGCTGCTATAAAAATCCGGGTGGACGCTGGTCAATCTATTGTTCTGGTCATAGGGATTGTGGATAAACACCGCATCCGGTTTCTTATCTTCCAGGCGGAATGTGCGGTAATCTGTAATAGGAACATCTGATGGATACTGATCTCCCTCGTAGTGTTCTACTGCCAGATTCCCGTCCTGGTCTTTATCAAAATAGGGGATCGGTACAACATAGGCATCGCAATCCGGATCCTTATCTGCCGCTTTCCAGACGGTTTCCATAGAATCCCACATAGACACTTTATATGGAAGAAAGACAAAACAGAGACGGTCTGTTTCGATCTCGTTCTCTATATGGTCATATAAGAGTTTCAATTCTTTCTTTATTTTTTTGTACAGCTTCGCCATCTGTTTTTTACTGTGAAGGTTCTGGCTCATCTCATAAAGATCTTCACAATATACTTCCAGAAGGGGGACCAGATCTGCTTTTCCCACATTTTCCAGCTCTGTTCCCAACAAAAGGGCTGTTTCCTGAGATTGTGAAAGAGCATCGATCATCACTTCTTCTGTATTCTGGCCGAATCCCATGAACACTCTTTCATTTGCCCGCATTAAGAGGGCCGCTGTCTGCAAAAGCCTTCTTTTTTCTTTTCTTTTGATCGCCATTTTTACGGTTTCCTCCAAAAATGATCAGATATCCTATCTCTGATAATTTTATCGGCGTTTTCTTTTTTTTTATAACTGTTGTATCAACTTACTGTTTCTTTTTTGAAATCCCCTTATCCATTTTCAACCACCGCCGATAAAGTTAAAAGAAATACTATTCTGATTATTATGAAAAAAGGCGGTGTACAATATGAGCAGTGGTATGGACAGCAGTATTCTGGATACATACCTTTATGAAGAAAACAATCTTTTAGACCAGTTAGACGAAATGCTGGTTGCTGATGAGAAAAACGGTGATTTTTCCACCGATGACGTAAATGAGATCTTCCGTATCATGCATACGATCAAAGGCTCTTCTGCAATGATGGAATTTAATTCGATCTCCACGATCGCCCATCATATTGAAGATGTATTTTTTTATATCCGTGATAAAGGAATCGAAACTCTGGATCCTGAACATAAGAAAGAGCTTTTCAACCTGATGTTCCGTTCAGAGGATTATTTAAGAAGCGAAATTGAGAAAGTAGAACAGGGAGTACCTCTTTCTACTGATATTGATGCGTTCTCCAATGAGATCAATTCTTTTTTGAAGAAGATCAGCGGCGCTGCACCTGCACAGCCGGAAGCTTCACAGGCTGCACCTGCAGCTTCTGGTGCAGCAGCTCCTGGTGCTGCAGCTCCTGCTTCTCTCCCTGATGATAAGGATGCAGCCTGCTTTTTCCATGTTTTTCTGGAAGAAGGCGTGGGAATGGAGAATCTGCGGGCTTATATGATCGTAAATGCAGTAAGGGAATGTGAAGTGACTTTTCGTTTCTATCCCAGTGATATGGAAACAGATCCGGATACTTCACAGAAGATCGCAGAAAATGGCTTTTTCCTTGCTTTTGACTCCAGTGAAGACGCTTCTAAGGCTGAAGGGATTTTAAAAACCCAGAACCACATCCGATCTTATGAGCTTATAAATGTCCCAAAAGCCGCTCCTCCTGCAAAAGCTGAGGAAAAAAAGGCATCTGTTTCCAAACCCACGGCACCAGCACCTGCATCCACAGATACAGCTGCCGGGAAAGCAGCTCCTATGCTTTCCCATGCCCCGGTCAAGCAGAATCTGATCAGCGTCAACCTGATGAAGCTGGACAGCCTGATGGATATTGTTGGTGAGATCGTGATCACTGAATCCATGGTCACATCTTCCCCTGAATTAAACCTGCTGCCAAGGGACAACAGGGATAATTTTATGAAATCAGCACGCCAGCTGCGTAAACTCACCAATGATCTGCAGGATATTGCCATGTCTTTACGCATGGTCCCGATTTCCGGCGTGTTCCAGAAAATGAACCGTATTGTGCGTGATATGAAGCAGAGTCTGGGAAAAGACGTCCGTCTGACCATTGTAGGTGAAGATACAGAGGTAGATAAGACGATCGTAGACAATATACAGGATCCTATCATGCATATCGTGCGTAACAGCATGGATCATGGGATTGAAGAAACAGCCCAGGAACGTATTGCTGCCGGTAAGGATCCCCAGGGCGAGATCGTACTTTCCGCTTCCCATACCAGCAGTGAGGTTGTTATCTCCGTTAAAGATGACGGATATGGCATGGATCCCCAGAAGATTCTTGAAAAAGCCCGGTCAAAGAACATGCTGACCAAGCCTGATTCTGAATACAGCCAGAAGGAGATCCTGGGGCTGATCATGCTTCCCGGATTTTCCACCAATACAGAGGTAACTGAATATTCCGGTCGTGGTGTTGGAATGGATGTTGTAAAGAAAAATGTAGAATCCTTAGGCGGTATCGTTTCTGTATCCAGTACCTACGGTGAAGGAACTACGATTTCCATGAAGATCCCGCTGACTCTGGCTATTGTAGATGGAATGAAAGTAACGGTAGGTGATTCTATTTTTACTATACCTATCGCCAATATCCGTCAGTCCTTTAAGGTAAAAGCGGATCAGGTGATCAAAGATGAATATGGCAATGAAATGGTAGAACGTGTTGACCACTTTTATCCTATCGTCCGCCTCCATTCCTTCTATCACCTTCCAACTGAGGTTACCCAGATGGAAGATGGTATCCTTTTATGGGTGGAAGCAAATGACCGTTCTTACTGCCTGTTTGTAGATGATCTGATCGGCGAGCAGCAGGTGGTAGTAAAGCCGCTTCCTGCTTTTCTCAGTGAATTTAACCTGAAAGACCACGGCATCACCGGCTGTACCATTATGGGTGATGGCAATATCAGCATCATTCTGGATATCCTCAGCTTATATTCCATAGCTGTAGAGAACGCGTAAACAGGAGGTTTTAAAATGGCTGAAGTAACAGAAACAAATATCCGGACAGACGTACCGGCTGAAAACCAGTCCGTTGAACGCTGTCTTACCTTTGAGTCGGGAGACATGACTCTGTTTTTAAGTATCAATAACGTAACGGAGATCATCAATGACTGTGCGATCACTCATCTTCCACTGGTACCTGATTATATTAAGGGAATCATCAATCTGCGTGGTCAGATCCTTCCGGTAGTAGATATACGGCTCTATATGGGCAAGCCTGCTTTGGAATATAACAGTAAGACCTGCTTTATCGTTTTAAATGTAGACGATCTTCCTGTATGCATCGTTGTGGATTCTGTGCAGCAGGTGATCGATATTGATCTTCAGGATGTACGTCCGATCCCTATCAAACGCAGACAGAAGCTGTTAGATGGTATGATCACACTTGAAAATGGGACTGTGCTTATGTCTTTTGACTGCAAGTCCCTGGTCAGCTCTTAATGTACTCCCGGAATCTTTTTGTACTTGATTTTGCGAGAAGATTTTTTGTCAGCCGCAAAGGCAGGTGCAGGAAAGACTCCGAGAGTACATCCGATTCCTAAGGAGGTCATACAATGCTTACATTAAGTGACGGGGATTTTAACCGTCTTTACACTTATATCCAACAGCACTATGGCATCAATCTGAGCCACAAAAAACAGCTGATCACCAGCCGTCTTACTAATATGCTGCAGCAGAAAGGGTTTCATAGTTTTACAGAATACATAGATGAGATCATCTCAGGTAAAGATCCTGAGATGGTTTCTGTTATGTTAAACAAGCTGACTACCAACTATACCTATTTTATGCGGGAAAAAGAACATTTTGACTTTCTCCAGAAGCAGATTCTTCCTGAGCTTGCAAACAAGCATTCCCGGGACCGTTCTATTGCGATCTGGAGTGCCGGCTGCTCCTCCGGTGAAGAACCTTATAACATTTCTATGTATCTGAAAGAATATTTTTCCGCTATTCCCGGAAGCTGGGATACCCGTATCCTTGCTACGGACATTTCCCAGCGTGTTCTGGATTCTGCCATGGATCCCAGATATTCCCTTGAAAGCTTAAAAGAGCTTCCGCCTTCCTGGCAGGAACGCTATTTTGTTCCCATAGGAGATAAAACCTATACTGTTTCAGATGCTTTAAGGAAAAATGTGATCTTTCGTTCCTTTAACCTGATGGATCCCATCCATTTCCGCAAAAAGTTTGACCTGATCTTCTGCAGAAACGTGATGATCTATTTTGACCGTCCTACGAAGGCGGCACTGGTAAGGCGCTTTTATGATGCTACCGCTCCGGGAGGCTACTTATTTATCGGACATTCTGAAAGCCTGGATAAGGAAAGCTGCCCGTTTTCCTATATTGAACCGGCTATTTACCGAAAGATCTGATCCCGTAGGTTATCTCATACGTTGTTACAGCTATCTTATTAAGGAGGCATTATGATCATGGATCATAAATTAAAATTAATGGTGGTGGATGATTCACCCTTGTTCCGCACCTGGCTGATCCATTCTCTCTCTGCGGATGACCGTTTCCAGGTTGTAGGATATGCAGTAAATGCCCTTGACGCCCAGGAAAAGATCCCGCTGCTGCAGCCGGATATGCTTACCCTGGATATTGAAATGCCGGGAATGTCCGGCATTGATTTTTTAAAGCAGCTGCTTCCCGTCCACCCTATCCCGGTGATCCTGGTATCTTCCCTGAACCTGAGGGTTTTTGATGCCCTGGAAGCCGGAGCTGTGGATTTTGTACGGAAACCGGATGAAGCCAATGGACTGTCTAAAGAGATCTTTCTTTCTATGCTCCGTTCCAAACTCATGGTAGCGGCTGCTTCCCACGTACACCTTCCTTCTGCTCCTGCAGACCCTCAGGCAGGTGGTATCCGCAAGGTTTCTTCTTTACCTCCTGCCAGAAATACTTTCCGGCAGAAACCAAAGATTCCTCTGGGTGCTTCCCCTGAAACCGTGATCGCTATCGGGGCATCTACCGGAGGTACAGAAGCCATTCTCGAGGTAGTAAAGAATTTTCCTGCAGATACTCCCGGAGTTGTTATCACCCAGCATATGCCTGCCGGTTTTACAGCTATGTATGCAGAGCGCTTAAACAGGATCTGCAAAATGGAAGTACGGGAGGCGAAAAACGGGGACCGGATCCGCAAAGGTCTCATGCTTTTAGCTCCCGGAGGTCTGCAGATGCGTGTGGTACCTCTTGGAAACTCCTATGCAGTCAGTGTACAGGAAGGAGAAAAGGTAAACGGACACAGACCTTCCGTGGATGTGCTTTTTGACTCAGTTGCATTACATGTGCGGGAACACGCCATCGGCGTTCTTCTCACAGGAATGGGAGCAGATGGAGCTGCCGGTCTTTTGCGCATGCGCAAAAACGGCGCCTATACTATCGGACAGGACAAGAACAGCTGTGTTGTATACGGCATGCCTATGGAGGCACATAAGATTGGCGCTGTATGCCAGCAGTGTCCTTTAAATACCATTGGTCAGACTGTCCTGGCCCGTGTATCCCTTCGTTAACGGATAAGAAATAAATGGATAAAAATGAAAGATAGAACTTTAAAGAATCAAAAAAAACAGATAAATAAAACCTTGAAACAGTTCCAACTTGCGAAAACGATGATCCAGCTTTCCATTACCGGTACAGTTTCGGTGATCACTGCCAGCCTGAGCTTTTATTTTTGCCCAGGCTTTTCTTCCCAGATCATAAAAGACGCACGATCCGGTATTTCCTTTGTACAGACTGCCAGTAGCCAGAAATTTCATGAACTGGAAGACTTTCTTAAAAAGCAGACCCAGCCAGAACCAAAAATCCAAAAACAAACAGAGCTTTCAGAGGATACTTCCGGGACACAGGGGATCCCAGATACATCTTCTGTGACTGCAAATACATCTCCTGTGATCCTTGGAAAAGCAGAAAACCTGCATATGGAGGCTCAGACGGGATCAGATGGCAATTCTTATGATGCTGCCATCCTGGATACCAGTATGGGACCGATGTACTACTATAATCAGGGAGATACCCGCTGGAGCAGTTATCTCTACGGCGGTTCAGATCCCATGCAGCAGTATGGATGTGGTCCTACTGCTGCAGCCATGCTCATCTCCAGCTTCACAAATGACGGAGAAGCCATTACCCCGGTAACTATCGCAGACTGGTCTTCTGCCAATGGCTATTATGCCCCCCAGAGCGGCTCCTATCACAGTCTGATCCCATCTGTCCTTACTGCATATGGCTTTCAGGTGGAATCTGTAACAGACCATTCTCCCCAGAATGCAGCTTCCCTTCTTTCTTCCGGTCATATCCTGGTCGCCCTTATGGGTAAGGGAAGCCTGACGCAAAACGGTCACTTTGTCCTGATCACAAAGCTCCTTCCTGACGGAAATGTTTCTATCGCAGATCCTAACAGCTTTGCTAACAGCACCTGTGAATGGGAACTTCCTCTTCTTATGGGAGAGTTGAAAAAAGTCTATGACAGCGGTGCCCCGCTCTGGGCCGTTTCCATGGCTGCATCAAACTCTTCCCTCTCCTGAGGAAGGAGGATTCCCCTGAACATCCGCTCCAGATCCTTTCTGCCCATTGCCATAGCCACCCGCAGAAGGACCACCTTGTCTTTTATATCAGAATAATCATAAATCTTCCCTAAAAACTGGACTACCTCTTCTGCACTGACATTTTTCTCTGTAAAACAGTTGATCAGAGTCAGCAGCGCATTCATATCTTTGTGGTCAGTATTCAGTACGATCACACAATAGCGGACCGCTTTCTGGTAATCTCCCAGCTTTCTGCAGCCTTCTCCCAGACACTCATACATCTGGCTCAGCCTGGATGTGGTAATGATCCCCTTGTTCACTGTTCCATAGGTTTCCAGCTTTGCTATAGCTATCTCATACATCTGTACTGCTTTTTCACATTGCCCTTTGCCCCAGTACCATTCCCCCATGACACAGTCAAAATCCGGCTCCTTGGGAAGTTTTTCCACTGCTTCTTTGTAAACAGCCTCCACTTCCGTTTCCGGTATCTTCAGAACCTGAGTTATCCTTAACAGATTTGTATAAGTATAAGAACTTCGCTGGTCATATACCCCCAGCTTTTCCGGCATGGCTGCCACTGCCTTTTGGTAAGCCTTTCTTGCTTCTTCATATTTTCCGGCTGAAGAATAAGTATCTCCCAGATATCCAAGATAATCACAGTTTTCCGGATCCTGTTTCAGTACCTCCAGGATTATGTCCCGGTTCCGTTCAAACTTTGACTTTTCCTTATTCACCTGTTCCTGGTATCCGGTATGGAGGAAGGCCAGCTGCTCAGTGACATCTGTAAGATGCAGCCCGGCACTTCCTTTTCTGACCAGATGTTCGTGTATTTTTCCCACATAGCGCAGATCCGGCCGGTTTGCAAAAAAACGGATCATCGTCCCTCCACTGGTCATATGGTTGTTCTCATCCAGATCTACGATCCCTGTAAGAAGGCCGTCTACATCTTCTCCCACGTATTCCAATATCTCCGGGATCTTCCCTGCATCCTCCGGGGTAAGGCTTTCATCCGCGTCAAGAAAGGCGATCCAGTCTCCTTTTGCCTGGTCAATGGCAAAATTTTTGGCAGCAGCAAAATCATTGATCCATGGGAAAAAAAATATCTTTGCCCCCATTTCCCTGGCAATCTCCACAGTACGGTCACTGCTTCCTGTATCTACTACGATCTGTTCACACATGATATCCTTCCCCCAGGAAAGGGCGCGGCGGATATTTTTTTCTTCATTTTTCACGATCATACATTGTGAGATGGTTTTTTTCATCATCTGTTACCTTCTTTTTAAGTTCTAAAGGACATATCTAAAAAAGAGGATCTGCACAAAGCAGATCCCCTATGAGATGCAGAATCAATTTCAAGATTACTGCAGCATGCTTAATACACCCTGAGGCATAGCGTTGGACTGGGAAAGCATAGACTGAGCAGCCTGTAAAAGAATGTTGTTCTTTGTATAAGCTGTGATCTCATCTGCCATATCTGTATCACGGATACGGCTTTCCGCAGAGGTAATGTTCTCAGAAGTAACCTTCAGGTTGTTTACCGTATGCTCCAGACGGTTCTGGGCAGCACCAAGCTGTGCACGGTAAGTAGAAACTGTGCTAATTGCAAGATCTACTGAAGCCATTGACTTGAAAGCAAGTGTTGTATTGCCAACCGTAAGCTTATCAACCTTTAATGCGGCTGCTTTCATATCTGCCATCGTAAGAGTCACTGCGTTCGCCTTATCCGCAGAAGCACCGATAAAGAAAGTCAGATTACCAGCGGTATTCAAAGGCTTATTACCACTGAAATCTGTAGTAGATGCAATACGAGTGATCTCGGCATTCAGGGCATCAAGCTCAGACTGGATGTTACCTCTTGCAGCTTTGTCATAAGTACTGTTGGATGCCTGAGTAGTCAAAGTCTTCATACGCTGAAGCATGGAGTGGGTCTCTGTCAAAGCACCTTCTGCTGTCTGGATCAGACCGATCGCATCGTTTGCGTTGTTTACAGCCTGGTTTAAACCATTGATCTGGGAACGCATGGTCTCGGAAATAGCCAGACCTGCTGCGTCATCGCCTGCACGGTTGATCCTGTAACCGGAAGACAGCTTCTCTAAGTTTTTGCTCAGTGCACTCTGGTTAGTACTTAAGTTTCTGTAAGAATTGATCGCTGCAATATTATGCTGGATTACCATAATGAATTCCTCCTTTTATAAAAGAAAATATGGCAGTGGACTCCTTTCCTCTGTCTTCTACTGTCCCAAGGGCCCTTTCTGGAACAGCAGAATTTTCTTTTCATATATATATATCGTCTTATGTAAAAAAAACATAAGCCTGTTTTTCATTATTTCTTTCATTTTTATTTTAAAAGTTCAAGTATGGTCTGAGGGAGATTATTTGCATTTGTAAGTATCATATTAGAGGACTGTAGGACGATGTTACTGCTGGTATATTTTGTGATCTCCTCTGCCATATTGGTATCACGGATCTGGCTTTCTGCCGCCTGCATGTTTTCACTTGTAACGCTTAAGTTATTGTGAGTATGCTCCAGATGCATATAAGCAGCTCCAAAGGATGCCCTGACTTTAGAAACAGCCTCTATCGCGTTTTCAATGTATCCCACAGATTCTTGTCCCTTTTCTACATCAGAAAAATCTATCTTATCCAGCTTAAGCTCACTTTTTCCTATATAATAGCGTTCTACATCCAGAACTTCTCCAGCCTGAGCAGAACCGCCGATCTGGAGCGGGATCTTATTCTTATCGTCCAGCACTGGCGGCTGCCAGCCCGGTGTAAATGCATTGGCATCTGCCCTGGAAAACAGGGAGATTCCTCCAAATTTAGTGGTAGAACCAATCCTGTCAATCTCCTCAAGGATCTGGTCTTTTTCCATGTTCAAGGTTTCCCTGTTGGATTGATCGTAAGTTTCATTTGCAGATTTTAAAGCCAGAGTCTTCAGTCTCTGGAGCATAGAATGGACCTCTGTCAAAGCGCCATCTCCTACATTGGTAAGTCCGATGCCGTCATCAATGTTTCTCATCGCCTGGTTCAGGCTGTTGATCCTGCTGCGCATACCTTCCGAGATCGCCAGTCCAGCTGCATCATCTCCCGCCCGGACGATTCGAAAGCCGGAAGACAGCTTTTCAAGGGACTTTTTCAGCTTTCCTGTTTCGATCCCCTGATTTCTGGCAGCATTTATGGATGCTATGTTATTCTGCACCTGCATGATGTTTCACCTTCCTTTGTATCTTCTATGAATATCATCAAATAACCATTTGTTTTTATTATCGGCAAAATGCCTTATTTTATTGATACCAGGGTCAAAAGGCCGGAATTGCGGGAGTGCAAAGCACGCAGCAATCCGGTATCTGTCTGTCAGATCAGCGTACCCGTATCCTTACCCATATTCATCATCATCTGAAGACGGAGAATCTGCACCATATTAGACCAGTCTTCCCCGGAAAGGTTCTCTCCCTTTCCTGCTGCCAGAAGTGTACCAAGGCTGCCAGCGCCGGACAGATCTGTATTTCCTGCAAAGCTGCCTAAAAGACTGCCTGCTGTCAGACTGCTTCCTGTAAGGCCACTTCCTATAAGGCTGCTCACTGCTGTACTGCCGGATGTTTTCCCATATGTTCCGGTACTCACCGTACGTCCTGCCAGGATCGTATTGTTTCCCGTATAATCCGCCATGATCTTTTTTACATAATTCTGGGTTTCTTTATATGGTGGGATGCCTCCGTATTTGGTCACACTGTTCGGACCTGCGTTATAAGCTGCCAGTGCAAGGCTTACGTCTCCTCCGAACCGGTCCAGATTTTGTTTTAAGTATTTTGCCCCTCCAAGGATATTTTGTCTGGCATTGTAAGGATCGCTTACTCCAAGAGAACGGGCTGTTCCCGGCATCAGCTGCATCACGCCCATAGCCCCTGCTTTGGATACAGCCTTTGGATTAAACCCCGACTCTGCCTTTGCCACCGCCCTGAGAAGTTTAGAAGGGATCTGATATAAAGCAGAAGCTTCTTCGAAAATAGAATCCATATCTTCTTTTATGGCATTCAGCCCATTTTTCAGTATCCCCTGAAATTCCTGGACCGGTGTTGTCTTCTGTGTCTGATCCGCTGCCTGTGCAGCTAACTTTCCCCCATCTCCTGTTATCGGTGCTAAACTCATATTTCTTACTCCTTTCGGCCTGCGCCGTCTGCTCCAAGGTACCAGCCGTCCTGAGAACGGTTTACTGCCATAGATCCATCGTTATTTAAATAATACCAGATATTTTTATCATACAGCCAGCCGGTCTTCATATCCCCATCCGGGTTTAAGTAATACCATTTTCCATTTCCTGTGTTCACCCATCCGGTCTTCATATCCCCATCAGGGTTTAAGTAATACCATTTTCCGTTTCCTGTATTCATCCATCCGGTCTTCATATCCCCATCAGGGTTTAAGTAATACCATTTTCCGTTTCCTGTGTTCACCCAGCCGGTCTTCATATCCCCATCAGGGTTTAAGTAATACCATTTTCCGTTTCCTGTGTTCACCCAGCCAGTCTTCATATATCCATTTCCGTCGAAATAATACCATTTTCCACCATACTGGAACCAGCCCCTGGTACGGTTTCCTTCAGCATTAAAGTAATACCATATACCTCCCACCAGCTTCCAGGTATTGACTGCCAGAGTCCCATCCGGCATAACAAAGTTGTCTCCCTTTAGAGAACCTGCTACGCCTGGACCAGTACTGCAGCTCTGGGAAGTTGCTGCATGTTCTTTCTCCTCTTCCGCACTGTCATCTATATCCTGTTCCTGTGATGTAACAAATTCCCCTTCTTTTAAGTATTTTTTCTGTTCTGCCGTAACCGGGACCGCTTTTACCTGATAATAGTAGATCTTGTCCGGATCTGTCATGTACTCCTTTAAGCTGACAGAGTTACTTGTAACTGTCATCCGTTTCACCACTTTATCATTTCCATATAAAGTCAGGGTATAGCCCGGAGCATAGTCTACCTTCTTCCACACTGCCTTTTCTGAGTCATGTGAGCTCCAGCCTGCTAAAGCTGTGTCACCCAGAACAGTGACCGGCGTATAGTTCACTTTTACCTGCATGGTGGTATTATCCAGGGCTTTCGCCGATACAAAATCAGCCCCGGTCACACGGCATTTGGATCGTCCAAGGGACACAGGGAAATACTTTCCCTGTGCAGCATCCACAGTGATCTCCATCCGTACCTTTTTACCAGGTTTCCAGTTTTCATATTCTGTTTTGTAATAAATATCCCCAATGGATACCCCTGATCCGCTGATGGTGATCTGGGGCTGTGGTATTTCCTCCGGATCTCCAAAAGTGGTGTTAAATTTAATACTCATGGTCTCGATGATGCTGCTCTCTGCCCCATAAGCTGTATCCATATGAAAGATTCCCCCTGGCACAGACTGTAAGCTTCCTGTGCTAAGCAGCAGTCCTGTTCCGGCACAAAGGAGTATTTTTCTGATCATTTTCATTTCCATTCCTCACATATCTTTACCTGTACCAGATCCCGTCCTCATTAACATAAAATCCATTGATATACTGATTTTTTGCCATTTCACCTGAATCCGGCCAAAAATAATACCAATTCCCGTCAACCTGATACCAGCCGGTAGCCATAACTCCGTCAGCATCCAGGAAATAAGTTTTCCCTTCCCGGATCAGCCAGCCGGTAAACATGGTTCCCTGAAGGCTGTTGTCAAGTGTGTTTAGGTAATACCAGGAACCATTCTGTTCCAGCCAGCCGGTATATAAGGAGCCGTCTTCCCTGAAAAAGTAATAATCCGCCCCTATGATCTTCCAGCCTCCATAAGCCATGGTTCCCTGTGTATGCCCATTTTCCGTTAATGGCCAGAAATAATACCACTGTCCATTGATCTTTGCCCATCCGGCTGCCATTTCCCCGGTATCATACAGGTAATACCGGTCATTTGCCATCTTCTGCCAGCCGGTGAGCATCGTGCCATTGACATCAAAATAATACCAGTATCCGTTGACCGACTGCCATGTACCCCGGCATATAGAGCCATCCGGAAATCTGTAATTCCATATATTGCCTTTTTTTACCCAGCCTACTTTATCTGTGGTTCCGCGCTTTGCGGAAGGATTTTTTGATTGCTGTCCTTTACCATCTGATACATACCGGTCTGTAATGGAAAGCTCCCCGGATTCTATCCATTCGCTTTTTCCACCATATTTTTTTTTGGAATCCGTTCCCGGTACTGTGCGTACCTTAAAGGTATACTCTCCTGTTTTTGTCATATATGGATAAAAATTATACTGAGTTGCACTGGTCTGGGAGACGCTGTAAACTTTCGTTTTTCCTCTGTAAAGCTGCACTTCGTAATAACCAGATGTGTTATCCGGCTTTTCCCATTTAGCCTGTCCCAGGCTTTTTTCATTCCACCAGGCATCTTCCGGGGCAGCATAGTCTCCTTTGACCCCTTTTACCCGCAGGGTAACTACCAGTTCATCTCCATCTCGTCTGGCAGACACAAATGTGCCCCCACTGATCTTTACATCCGCTTTTTTATAGCTGGAAACAAAATAATCTTCACTGACATCTTCCGGTTCCAGGGTGACTTTCATCTGAGGCTCTTCAGCAGCTTTCAGTTCATTGGAGCTTTTATCCGTCCATTCGGCCTCGGAAACGCTGTATTTACCTCCACTTGTATCTACTGCCACTTCTCCATCTGAAACCGTGGTCGTTTCCAGTTTTATATCCGGAAGCTTGCTGCCTACTTCCAGCTTGGATGTAACACGGATATTTACTGTTTTAATCTCTTTTGCCGCCGCAAAAGCATCTATCTTTCCCCATTGGAACAGCAAGACTCCCGAAAGAAGGAGCAGAAGCATTTCCCGTCCGTGTCTGGATCTTCTGTCAGGTGTTTTCGACTTTTTCTTCATTTTCTTTTTCCTCCGGTGATGGCACATATCCTAAAAAGTAAATATAGATCTCTATGATCGCCTGATATAATTCTTCCGGCACAGCCGCTCCCAGCTGTAATCTGCTTAAAAGAGTCGCAAGAGAATCATCCTCATAAACCGGAACCCCTGACTTTCTGGCTGCTTCCGTGATCTTTTCTGCCATATATCCCATTCCGGAAGCAACGATTACCGGGGCAGTGTCCTTTTCCGGCGAATATTGAAGCGCAACTGCCTTTTGCTCTAATAACCGCTCAAACGCTGACATTAATACCATTCTCCTTTTTTCTTATCTTTGGAAAAACATCCAGCAGACGGTAATGAGCTTTCCGTTCCTGCACCTGCATCATTTTCACGCGCATCCCGTTTCTGGTACATATTTCCTGAAGCTTTGCCTGTATCTCTCCGGCTCCGGCAGAAAGATTTTTAGGAACTCCCAGCTCCATGGATATTTTATGATCCTGGAGATCTGCCAGAAGCTGGAAATCTCCCAATCCCCTGATCTCAAAGTCCACCAGAAGGCGTATTTTCCTGCCTCCATCTTTTTCTTCTTCTTTTTTCTCCGCGTCCGGATCGATCCAAAATTCAGATACTGCCTCTTTTCCCTGATATTGAAAAGGAAGGACAAAATGATTCACAGACATATATACGCTTTCGTTTACCAGCATCCCTCGCATCAGCTGATAAAAATCCTGTACATGTTCCAGCCCGGCTTCTCCTTTGGCCCCTCTTTCCACAAGTGAGCCAAAAATATCTCCATAAATATTTCCTTTTTTTCCTTTTGAACCGGTAAGTACAGCATACAGTTCTTCAGGCTCTGTTTCAAAAAAACGTTTAAAATCCCTATTAGCTGCCATTTGTTCAAAAAGGCTTCTGAGAAGGGTGCTGCTTCCGTTTTCATAACGTGCCCCATAAAGGATCAGCTGGATCACGCTGCTTCTTACATTGCCATAATCATGAGTACGGGAAATATATCTTGAAAGAAAGGGGACCAGCTTCTGAAACAGAACCTGGGAATTTTCCTTTGTTTCCCCATTTTCTGCCTTCCAGTCCAGCTGATCCAGAATTGACGCGTATTCCTGTCTTGCAGAGGTGTAAAGCATTCCTTTTATTTCATCTGTCAGTTCCTGCATCTGTTCTAAAAGATGCTCACCGCTGGAATAATTGTTGAATACCTGAAGGAATTTGAGGGCTGTTTCCTGCAGGCCTCTGTTTCCTTCCTGCTGCAAAAGAGTTCTCAGGTTTTCAAAGAAAGTACCGGAAAATTTAGTCTGTCCCTGCATTTTTAAAAAATCCAGCAGCTGGCCAGAATCTTCAAAACTGGCAGAATCCAGCAGCTGCTGCACCATTTTACCCAGACCTTCATCACCTTTAGCGATAAAGGCTCCATCCCGGAACAGGATCCGGCCCAGGGAATCCTTTATTTCATTTTCCTGCCCCAGCTTCTGAAGAAAGTCAGTATAATTTCCATTATAATTGCGAACGCTGAAGCCACTTTCATTTTCCTGGTCACCAGCGGTACCGCTTTTCTGTCCATCTGCCCGCACTACACGAGATGGGTCAGAAGGATTCTGGATCTGGGAACTGTTCAGGGCGCTTTGCTGCTCCTGGCCTGTGTGGAGATTTCTATTATCTATATATGTAGAAGGATCTGTTACCTGTAATATATTAGACATGTTTTATCCCTTTTCTTTTTGATTCTATATATTATGATGTTGGGGTCAAAAGATTTTGACCCCTCTGATACCGAATTACCCTGCATGCTTCCATATGTATATTTAATCGGCGTTTTCCCGTTTTTTATAATTATTATTTTTCTTATATTTTCAAGAAAAAAGGCGATAATTTACATAGATATAGATTCAGTAAGCATGTGAAAATCACAGGATACTTTTGTGGTCCTGCCGTTTTATTTTAAGGTGAGGAGTAATTGTATGAAAATTCAAAATTTTATCCAGGAGCAAATACACATGGAACATGTATCAATGAGACAAAGCAATATTGCTTTGTCTGATAATATTTCTGCAAAACCGGCTGATCTTGACCGAGCCAGTTTTGAATACACCGAAGGTATTTCGGCTGATGAAACACTTTTCGCACGCTCTCTGGCTCACAGCATTACAGAAGATGTCTGCCGCGAGAAAGGCGTTTCCGTTGAAAAGGTTGCCCAACTGAAAAAACAGGTTGAGGAAGGAACCTACGAACCGGATCCCATGGCCACTGCAAGGGCCATGTATAATCTATGAGGGCGCCTGAAAGCCTGATCCCGGTATTAGAACAGCTGTGTACTGTATTAGAACAGCTATGCCGGGTTGAGGCTGATAAACTAACCGTTGTTTCAGCTGATCATCCCGACCAGCTGGAATCTCTTTTAAATGATGAAAACATGCTTTTACTGCAGCTGCGCGGACTAGATAAAAAACGAAGTGATCTTCTTCGCAGGTCGGGTCTTGAGGGGCTTACTTTCCGCCAGATTTTGATGCAGGAGGACAGCGAGGAGGCTGTGGCACTTCTCTCTCCGATCCTGGAACGGTTATCCAGCCAGGCTGAAAAGCTGAAAAAGATAAAAGGCGGCACAGACCGTCTGATCCGGATCCGCATGAAACAGTTAGAACAGCGCCTTTCCGGTGCGAAGCAGAGCGATCCTCATGTTTATGACAAATATGTCTGATAAAACTGTGGGGACTGCAGGATACTTATATTTTGGAGGTAATAATATTTTATGGTAAGAGCAACTTTTTCCGGTTTTAATACCGCTCTGTCCGCTCTCCAGGCCAACCAGAAACGTCTGGATATTACAGGACAGAATTTGTCAAATATGAATACTGCCGGATATACCAGGCAGCAGTTAGAGGCATCCAGCCTTAATTATACGAATCCTGTTTCCCATTATTCTAATGGGAATGAAACTGCAGTAGGCTTTGGGGTAAGCATGGACCGGGTCTCACAGATCAGAGATCCTTATCTGGATATCCAATACCGCAGCCAGTCTGCTGACTGCAGCTATACCAATCGTTTACAGACTGCCCTTAATTCCCTGTCAAAGGTACTGGACGAAACAACCATTTCCGGCATCCGCAAGGCATTTGATGATGTCCAGTCTACCCTTACAAGCATGCAGGATCCTGCAAAGGTATCCGATCTCATCTATGAAAGTGAGCTGCGAACTAAAATGCAGTCTGTATGTAATCTTTTTAACCAGGCATCCAGACAGATCACACAGGCCGAACAGAATGAATTTCAAAGGCTCACAGGGGAAGGCAGCAGTGAACAGGGCGATGTGCAGAAGATCAATGACATCCTCCGCCAGATCGGCGACCTGAACGTGCAGATCAAACGTAACCAGGTTGCCGGTCATCCTTCTCTGGAACTGCAGGATGAACGAAATCTTCTTCTGGATGAGCTTTCCGGTTATATTCCTGTTGAAACAAGATATTACAAGGATGATGCCCATTCCGGGAATAACGCCTATGACTATGATGCAAATGGTGCTGTGATCGGCAAGAAGGATTGGCCTGATGACCTGGAAGTGAGCATGAATTATATTGATGCCCAGGGAAAGAGCCAGAAGCTGATCCTGGTAAATGGATCTGACCTTGGTGCTGACGGTCTCACAAAAAACTACGGTCAGTTAAGTGTGTTAAACCGCGATCACCAGCCAGCTGCTTCTGTTTCTGATCCTGCAAACATTTCCATCAAGTTTGAAAAAGCCCCCAGCTATCAAGTGAATGGACAGGCAGCTACAGATGTATACGCAGAGTTAAAAGGGATCCATTTTGAAGGCGGCTCTCTTCAGGCAAGCCTGGATATGCTCCAGAAAAAAGGTACCGGCAACGTGATAAATGGATCTGTGGATGATGTCCGTGGATACCAGTATTACTCAGAAAAACTGGATCAGTTAGCTGACACTTTCGCAAAATCCATGAATGCCAGCAACAATGGCAACAACCACAAGGATCAGAATCTTTTATCTAATTCCACCGATGACTCAACAAATGGTATAACAGCCGGAAATATCGGTATCAGTAAAGGCTGGACCAGTGGAACGATCCATATTTCTACAGACGGCACCAACCGCACAGATACAATCCTTGATATGATCGCAGCTATGAAGGATACCAAGAAATTGAACGGGAAAACATTTGCTGATTATATGAATAACCTTTCCACCCAGCTGGCATCTGATTCCAGCTCCAACCAGACTGCATTAAAGACGGGCACAACTGTTTTAAACAGTATCCAGGACTCCAGAGACTCTCTTTCCGGTGTCAGCCTGGATGAAGAAGCAACCAATATGATGGCCTACGTTTCAGCCTATAATGCTGCTTCCCGTCTGATGACTGCCCTTGATGAAGTGTTGAATACCCTGATCAGTAATACTGGTGCATAAATATAAGGAGGATTAATAAATTATGAGAGTTGTACGTTCATCTGTTTACCGCAGGTATACTTCTTCTTTAAATGATCTTCAAAGCAATCTGAATAAAAGCATGAACAAGGTTTCTACCGGCGCTGCTTATGAAACAGCTGCTGATAATCCTCTTGCTTATTACCAGGGAAAGAAAATGGATCATTTATATCAGGATGCAAAGAGTAAAAGTTCTATTTTAGGTGATATTAAAAACCGTCTGTACCAGCAGGAGCAGGGCGCAAGGGATATCCAGAAGACTTTAAGCAACAGCAAGACTTCCATGCAGTATGTGCTGGATTCCTCCCACAACAGTTCAAAGACCTCTGTCCAGACAAAAAGAGATGCACTTCTCCAGGATGTGCAGAGCATGGTCAGCAATCTGAACAGCCAGTATCAGGATTTCTATGTTTATGGAGGAAATGATATTACAACAGCTCCGTTTTCTTTAAGCGGAGATGGAAAAACCCTTACTTATACCCATAAGTATTCAGACGGTACCACAAAGACGGTCAATATGACCATGGCTTATGATAACAATAACAATACTTACAGTTATCATTTAAGCGATGATGACCTGAACAACCTTGTGACAGCTATGAGAGAACAAGGCCGGGTAGATATCGGTTATGGCGATATTTCCAACCGCCAGTCTCTTTTAGATACCTATACCGGAGGACTGAATATGCTTACGGGGCTTACCTCGGATTCCTTAAATGCCATGTCTGATGCGGATGCAAAGGATGCGATCAAAGCTGCCCTGGAAACAACTCCTGTGGCACTTCTCAGCCGTTCGGTTATGGCCTGTGATAATTATATCAATGATACTACGACCGTTGATCAATTTACAGATACTATGGGCAGTGTACTTAAAGATGCAGCTAATACAGAGCATACCATCAGCACCATTTACAGCGACCTTGGCAATAAATATTCCCTGGTAGAAACTACAAAAACCCGTCTTGATACTTTAAGCGACAACCTGACAGAGGAATACAAAGACATTCTCGGAGCTGATCCTTATGAGGCCATTACAGAAATGTTCTCTTACCAGTACTCCTATTCTGCTGCTTTAAAAATGGGGTCAAACCTGATGCAGTCATCTCTTTTTGATTTTATAAAATGATACCGGTACATTGTTTACAAAAAACAAGCAAAAAATAATTTTCTATTTTCAGGTCAGAAGAAGGTGAAAATGTATGAAACCTGTGATTGAAGCAAATTTTAAACCTTTTGAATCTGTCCGTTTCCGTCAAAATGCCAGTCTGGTTTCAAAGGACCAGCTGGCAGCAAGACAGCATCAGGCGATTTCCCAATACCGCCTGAAAGTACGTCAGGCTCAAAATTACGGGATCAGTTCTCCGGAAAGCATGACCTGTATCCAGGATATCAGACAAGCTTTTAATCTCCGGGATACTGTCCAAAGAGTACATGGCACAGCAAACGTCTCTGGATCAGGAAACAGCTTTTGTGATCCATTTTCTGGCAGCCCTGACAATAATGGGCTGTATACCCTTCAGAGAGGTGAATTTGAATTTCGTGTGGCATCTGGCAATCTGGAATACGTACCAGCCCTGGAAATGACCATCATAACCTCTTATCCAAAAGTAGAGTTTGTGTATACCGGCACCCCCAATTATGTTCCACCAAAAAAAGAGCCGGATTCCCCTGCTCTTAATGTTACCATATAAAAACTGACCCCCGGAGGCTTATGCAATCATGAAGATTGATACAAAATATTACGGCGAAATTGATTATACAAAAGATGAACTGGTTGTATTTCCAGATGGTTTATTTGGTTTTTCCCAGTACCATGACTATCTTCCCCTCTCTATGGAGGAAGATGACAGTTCCCTGCTGATATTGCAGTCTGTAGACGAACCTTATGTAGCCTTTTTTCTCATCGATGCAGCAACACTCTTTCCTTCTTATTCACCGGTTCTTCTACCAGAAGAATTATCCTTTCTGGAAGTAAATTCCAGTGATGAATTATCCTATTATGTCATATGTGCTGTAAAGAAGGATTATCTGGATGGAACCGTCAACTTGAAATGTCCTCTTGCCATTAATCCGGATACCCGCAAAGGAATCCAGGTGATCTTATCCAACGCTGACTATGATTACCGCCATACCTTACGTTCTCTTCTTGGTAAAGAGATAAAGGAACAGGACACTAAAAAAGGAGATAAATAGCCATGCTGATACTGAAACGTAAAAAAAATGACAGTATCCTGATCGGGAATGACATACGCATCACTGTACTTGACTGCGACAATGGATCTGTCAGCCTGGCTATAAATGCCCCGAAGCATATTTCTATTTTGCGGGAAGAATTGACAGAAGCAGAACGCAGCAACCTGGATGCCTTATTATCTGATACAGATTCACTGCGCTCTATTGAAAAAGGACTGAATTCTTATATGAAGAAATAGACCATAAGCTTAATGACCCGCAAACGGGTGAATACTGATAAAATGACTCTTATCTGCTATACAAAATATCATATAGCTCTTTCAGCTGCCGGCGTACGAGAGAAAAAAACTCTCTCAGACGCCGGTAAAATAATGCTCTTTTTTCCATGCGGTTTTCCCGCTCTTCTTCTTTTAATATGTCTGATCTAAGATCCAGCGCCTGTTCATCTGTTTCCGGCCCAAATTTCCCTGTCATGCCGTAGAATACATTTTTCTCCAGTATATCAAATACCTGGAGTTCTTCTTCCTCTGTCTCCATGCTGGCACATTCTTCCCGTGTTCCAAACCACATATAGCTTAAATGCAGAAGCTTCTGCGCCAGTATATTTACTTTAAATTCCTTTAGCCGGTTCTCAAGCTCCTGAAACTGGTCTTCTTCTGCTGCTTTTCTGTAAAATACATATAAGTCTGTCAGATGGCGTATCTGCAGATGTCCTGTTACATATAGGTAAGCAGACTGGATCATCAGATAGACTAGCTGGTCTATGGCATTCCATTCATAAATGTAGTTACCATTTTCTTTCAGGAAAACACGCTGGAGCAGCTTTTCCATCCCCCTCTGGTATACCTGGGTTTTAAAAGGAAAGGTATGATAGATCTCCACAGAAAAGCGACCTGGTATACGCATCTTTTCACCCACTCCCGGATAGAGCGTATCCGTTTCGTAGCCTATATTGACCAGATAGCCTTTTGCAAAAAGATAATCTTCCGGGTCAAGAAAAAAAAGCTTCAGAGAGCTTTCCCCTGCCATTTCCTCCCTTGGATACAGCTGTCTGCGGCTGCTGGAGGAAAGGACGAGTACCGGGATTTTTTTTAATTCCAGAAGGACCAGTATCTCCCGTTCTCCTTCTGTGCAGCTTTCGTTGAATTTCAGAATATCGCTGTAGCGCTCATAAAAGCGTGTTTTCCACCGTTCCGGCATTTTTTCATTATTTCCAAGGATTGCAAGATAGATCAGGTTTGAAATTTTGTTATAATCTGCAACCCGGAACAGCCTTTCCCAGTCCAGATTTCCATGAAGCGGCTTTAAATCATCCTGGCGCATAACAGATGCAGCCATATTTACCAGTATGCGGCCTTCATAAAAGTTTTGATTTTCCATTTAACTTCACCTGTTTTTTGATATTCTTCTGTTAAGTCCCCCATCGATCCTGCGTATCTTATCTAAAAGCTTTTCTGTGCGGCAACGCAGATCCTCAATACGCTTCTCCAGCATTTTTTCCTGCTCTGTCTTTCCTTTAAAACAGCTTTTTACATTCTTTAATGGACCTTTAGCCAGATCTCGTAGATACCGGGCCCGAAGGCTGTTTCCCGCAGTCTGCAGGATGATCTGTTCTTCACAGTCTGCATGGCGCTGCAGCTGTTCTCCCCTCATATCTAAAAGAAGAGAAGCGGAGACTGTGTCGCCGCGCTCCACTGCCTCCGCCAGTTCTTCCGTCAGACTACAAACTTCTCTTAATATATTATATCTCCTTTGAAGATATATCAAAATTGTTTCCAAGTCTGCGCTCATATATTCTCCTTTAACCGAAAACACTTCGTTCTCTCACAATATGCTGATCACCGGAAATCTTTCCTGCCTGGTTAAATGCATCTCTTAATTCAGAAAGTATGTGGCTGATCCTTGGAATCTCTTCTGCCCTGCGTTCCCTTCCTGCTTTAACACGGCTGATATCATAGATCAGGTACTCATAGATACGTTTCAGATCCTTGCTGATGGGATACTGCATATCCAGTATCTGTATTAAATACCGGACGATCCGTCCTGTTCTTTCGAGACATTCTTCAAAAGTCTCATATTTTTTATCCTCAAGTGCGATTTGTGCCATTTTCAGACGCTTCACTGCTTCATCATACAATAAAAGTAACAACTCCAGATTGCTCATAGAATAGATCGTACTTTCCTTGTACTGCTTAAACTTTTCATACATGCTTTCTTACCCCCATCAGCCACCTAACTGTGACAGGTAGCTGGACTGTGAATTCATCTGATTGATCAGCCTTTCCATCTGCGTAAACTGGCTGATATAACGGTCCTGCTCAGTTGACAGCTGGGACTGCAGGTTTGTGATGGTTTCCTGCATATCCTTTAATTCTTTATAAATACTGTTGTTAGTCAGGGTCAGGCTTAGTTTTTCAGATCCTGCCTCTTCAATAAGCACACCATAGGAATTTCCATTCTTGCTTGCATATCTGGTGGCATAAGTAGAAAGAGTACTGTCTATGGTGTTTACAATACCATGCGTGCCTGTGAACAGGTCTGATACCTTTTCCGGATCACTGTCCATGGCAGTTTTAAACTTTTCTTCATCAAATACGATCTTTCCACCTGCTGTGTAATCATCTGAGAAGGAAATTCCGATCTTTTCAAGATCGTCATAAGAAACACCGTTCATCATCATTGAAGAGAAAATGCCCTGGGTAGCATTGTCCAGATCTTTTAAAGCGCTGCTGTTGTACAGAATACCCTCTTTTGCCTTATCCTCCCAGTTTTTAATGGAATTTTCATTCATTTCATTTTTCTGGTCATCTGTCAGAGGCTTATAATTACTGTCCGGCTTGGTTGTTGCCTGGGTGCGGACCTCATCGATCATGGCATTATAAGCTTCAATGAATTTCTTTACAGTCTCTGTCACCTTTTCTGTATCTGCTGAAGCAGTAAAGCTGACACCGCCTTCTGCTGTTGCAGAGCCTGTATTAAATGTATTCGTGGCTCTAATATCCAGACCGTCAATGGAGAAGGTATTGCTGCTGCTGGTAATGGTGGTCTGTACCCCATTATAGAGAATACTCATCTCACCATCTGTGCCATCTTGGCTTACCCCGCCGAAAATGAGATTTGCTGCATCAGTAGTATCTTTTGGATCTGCACCAAGGGTGATCTTACGGCCCTCACCTTTTTCATTGGAAGAAAGAACAAATTTATTTTCACTGCCCAGATAGGTGGCAGTTACTCCCGCATCTTTATTATTATTGATCGCAGTAAGCAGTCCGTCTACTGTGGTATCTGCAGTAATATTATCTATTTTTGCACCATTGACTGTAAAGTTTTTTAATGCGTCGTTTAATTCCTCTTTTGTATCGTATTTTCCCAGTCCCAGTTTGACCCTGTTCTCCCACAGGCTGCTTCCTGTACTGATCTTGTTTGACTGGGTAGATGTGATACCCAGAGCATTCTGGAGTTCCTTTGAGTCTGCGGATATCTGTAATGTCTGTTTGTTGTCTTTTGCAGTAAACGTCAGGCTGCCATTTTGACCCTCACCTACAGTAACCTTTCCTGAACCGAAGGCTTTATCCAGCTTATTCTGTAAGCTATCCTTAAAAGCTTTAAAATCTTTTATCTCTTCCTTATCGCCGATCAGTTCAATATTCTTTGTCTGTCCGCCATAAGAAACAGAAATTGATTTTCCCTTAAGATAGCCGGAAAGGGGCTGCTTTGTTATAGCTGCAGCCTCGAATGAAGATTTATTTGAAGATGCGTTAAATTCATCAAGTGAAATGCCGTTATCTATATCATCCTGATTCATCTTGCCGGAATTAAAGCCAAGACTCTTTAAAGCAGATGATGTTTCCCTGATCACACAGCTTTTTCCTTTATCGGTAATACTGTCTGTCTGACTGATCTGGATCTGATCACCATTCAGTGTAAATTTAATGCCGCTCTTTCCATCTTTTCCGAGAAATCCCTGGGAATCAAGGGCTTCATTCAGCTGTTCTACTATCTTGTCAGAACTAGCCGTATAATCAATGGTAACTGTCTCTGTTTTTCCATTGTCCAGCTTTTTTTCATAACTGGTGGGGAACGTAAAGGTTGCTTCCGTTGTAAACTGCTTATCTGTAATACTGTAGGTTCCAAATGTCAGCTTCGTTCCGGAAAGATTGGAGGTCTTTATTTCTTTATTGCTAAAATCAGACGCGCTGATGCCGCCTAAGGTAATAGCTGAATCTGTTTTCTTTTCGCCGGAGATCAATGTGGCAGATGTTGCTAATCTGTTTACTCCCAGAACTGACACTCTGGATGCAGTGTCTGCGTTTCCTGTCGCTGATATATATTTTGTATAGTCAGGATCTCCCTGTACACTGACCTGGTTTTTTGCAAAGAAATCACTGTTTTTTAAGCTCTTTGTTGCTGAATAGCTAAGGTAATTGTCCTGAAGATCTATGATCTTATTGCTGATAGAACGATATGCATCCCGCTTCCATTCCAGTTTGGTCATAGCCTGTTTCTTGGATGTGATCTTGGATGTTGTTCTTGCTGTCATCTTTTCGATCAGTGCATCCCTGTCAATACCGGAAGCTAAACCACCAAATCCTCTTAAAGCTGTATTTCCAAGACTGCTGCTTGTTCTTGATACACTTGACATATCTGCTGCTCCTTTCAGTCATGTGATGTTGCGGTGTACATAAAATGCGCCGCTTCTGTATACTTTATCCCTGTGATCCTATAGATTCTATATACATATTTCGGCGCAGCATGAAAATTTATAAGATATGGCGTGGATGTTCTTTTACTTCCATACAGGCTCTTATGGACTGACTTAAAACAGCCACACGGAATTTATTGCGGTAAAAGGTTAACAGCATCGGGACTGTCGTATTATCTGCTACAATATATTTGGGCGGCAGCCTGGTAAGCATCAGTGCCTTCACATCTGCCTGACAGCGGCTGCAGGTACAGGTATCATTGCTTTTCAGTGCGTCAAGGATCAGTTCCGGAGTAAGAATCTCCTCCATGATATTTACGACCCGGTAACTTGGACCATCTTCCTGCTTCTGCTCTTCCTGTTGTTCCGGTTCTTTCTGTACAGGTGTCCCTGCGTTTGTTTTGGGCTGCTCTGTCTGTTCTTCTGTCTGTTCTTCTGACTGTTCTTCCGACTGTTCTTCCGACTGTTCTTCCTGCTCCCCGGGCTGTTCTGCCTGCTCTTCTGTCTGTTCTTTTTCCAGCTCCTGGATCAGATTCTTCTGGATCTCTTCTGCCAGCTTTCCTTCTTCTCTTGGATCAACTACAGTCACATTAGCGGAAGGCACTCTTACCGGTTCTTCAGCAGCTGATCCTTCCTGCTGTGTTTCACCGGAAGCTGAAGAAGACGGCTGTGTTTCGCCAGAAGACGCAACTGGCGGCTGTGAACCTGTGATAAGGTTCAGCACATGTGAGGTTTTATTTGTTTTTTTTGCCATATTATTTCTCCCTGAAACCTATGATCTTTTCTACCTCATCTAAAAACTTTCCATAATCCTTTACAGCTGATGCTCTCGGACTGTACTCAAAAATACTTTCTCCATGGGCCGGTGCTTCTGCAATCGCCACTCCGGACCTTATTTTTGTGTCAAATACCCGGGTTTCCAGCTGCGCGGCCAGCTGCCCGGCCATTTCCAATACATCCCTGCAAAGACATGTTCTTGGATTAAAGCGGTTTAGCAGGATACCCATGATCTTAAGGCCGGGATTGATCTGTATGCGGACAGATTCTACTGTTTCCTTTAACTGTGACAGTCCAACCAGACTGAGGATATCCGATGCCATTGGTATAATAAGATAATCAGAAACTGCATATGCGTTAACTGTGAGAAGATTTAAGGCAGGGGGTGTATCGATCACAATATAGTCATAAAAATCCATTACCGGCTTTAAAACATTTTTTAAAATAGATTCTTTTTCTTCTCCCGGATTATACTCCAGACCACTGCTGCTTAAGGTAATATCAGAAGGAAGGATATCGATCCCTTCTGTGCGGCTGATAGCCTTTTGTATGGATATATCTCCTTTTAATACATCCAGTATAGTAGATCCTCCTTCGGTATCCAGACCAAGGCAGAATCCAAGATTTCCCTGGGGATCCAGGTCTATACACAGAACCTTTTTACCTGCCATCGAAAATCCTGCAGCCAGCGCTGCTGATGTTGTGGTCTTTCCCACACCGCCTTTTTGATTTGAAACCGTAATGACCATTTATGTATCTCCTTTTATCCTCTCTTCTGCATACAATATTTTCTGAAAGATCTCCCTGTATTATTCTCCAAGGCGTTCCATGGATTCCTCTACCTGTTTTACCAGCTCCTGGATTTCCTGATATACAGCTGCTGACTCATTTGCCATACGGCCGATCTCATCTGCCACAACACCAAAGCCTACACCTGCTTTTCCGGCACGGCCTGCTTCAATGGCCGCATTCAGGGAAAGCATTTTTTCCATCGTAGCCGTCTGCTCCAGTCCCTTTGCCTTATACTTGATCTGTCCTACTGCATCCCGTACTTTCTTTTCCTCTTTTGCAAATGCTTCTACGCTGTCCGCATTGCTCTTCCGGTAATAAAGGGCATTAGCCCACAGATTCAGCATCTCAGCTAAAAGCTGTCCACCGGCACTTACTACTTCCTGGCTTGGGGCTGAATCATCCGGGTAATCTCCAAGGACGATACCGCCGATCACTGTACCCGCACGGAATCCTCCTACTGTAAGATCCTGGGTAAACTCTCGCAGCTCATTATGTTTTCCATTGGTATACCTGCTGTAAAAGCTGGTAAAGGAGTTTCCTCTCGTAATGTATTTTCCTTTCATATCCACTACTGCTGCTGTCATGCCTGTGACCGTTAAAAACAGATCCTGGATCCGCTGAAGTTCTTTTATATCCAGGATCTGACGGATATCCAGATTTTCTGTACTTTCATCTTTTGTAACGGTATCCATATAGGAAGTTTTCCCTGATACAGCTGATCCTGTTGCCACTTTAGAAGCTGTAACTTCATTTTTGGCTCCATTCTGGATCCACTGGGCCAGCTTGCGGTCTGTTTCCCGGATATGCTTAACCAGCACGCTTACCATATAGTTGATCTCGCCCAGGGAATTGATCGTCGGACCTTCCTGCTCCAGTTTTATAATGGCATCCCCCAGTTTCTGTTTATACCATTCATGAAATTTATGATGTTCTGTATATTCCGGATATTTTGACTGCTTCTGGAGATCCTCCTCATCTGAAAAGTGTTTCGTTACATATTCAACAAGAAATTCTCCCAGACTTGAGAGATTTTCTCTTCCCTTTCCTTTTGAGCATGCATCCAGAAGGGTATTGACTTCGTCAAAAATCTTCCTGTGCTCACTGTCGATCAGTTCATTTCCTGTTACAAGATCCTGTGTTAATACATATTTTTCCATCCTTAGAGTCCTCCTTACTGCTGACTGTACTGTTTTTTAAAACGGGCAAGCAGTTCATCCATTACTGTGATCAGATGCCCGATCTCCGGCTTGGAAAGCTGTTCGTCTGCACCTAATTCTTTCCCCTTCTGCCTCATCTGCTCATTGATCAGGGAAGAGAAGATGATAACCGGGATCTTCTTTAAATGTTCGTCATCCTTGATCAGCTTTGTAAGCCTATGGCCATCCATTTCCGGCATTTCGATATCTGTAATGACCAGATTGACCTTATCATACAGATCAGAATCATTATGTATTTGTGAAAGGTAATCCCATGCCTCCTGGCCATTGGAAAAATTCTTTACATTGGTAAATCCGGCCCTTTCCAGAGAATCATCGATCATTTTACTTAAAAGAATGGAATCTTCCGCGATCACAATAGGACTGTTGCAGATAGGGCGGTCTCCCATCTTATCTACATCTGTCACCTGTATAGTTGTTTCCGGTGCGATCTCTGCCACGATCTTTTCAAAATCCAGGATGATCACCAGCTCTTTTCCGCACTGGGCAATACCGGTAGCAACACTGTCATCTCCATTTGCAATGGTCTTATCTGGCTTCTGTATATCTTTCCATGAAATCCTGCTGATACCTTCGATACTGTCTACCCGGAAAGCGACCGTCATTTTATTAAAATTTGTTACGATAAACAGATCTCTTGGCCCATTTTCCCGGTCATCTCCTGTAAGATATTTTGCCAGGTTGATCACTGTGATCAGCTCATCCCTTGGTTTAAAGATGCCTTCTACTGCCGGGTTTGCATGAGGCATCGGTTTTACCTTTTCACTCATGATGATCTCCTGGACTTTTGCCACATTAATGCCATAAAATTCACCCAGAACTGTGAATTTCATTACTTCAATCTCGTTTGTTCCTGATTCTAAAAGAATCCCTTCTTTTTCATTTTTGACCATGATCTTCTCTCCTTTTTTCTGTAAACAGGCATGTCACAGATGGTGACACCACCATAAATGAAAGCCCTGGCTATAGATGGCGTTCCGGTCGTCCCACTGTACGCACGATCACATCGCCTGTTGCAAGATCTAAAAGCATGGTACGGGCATAATTTCCTCCTGTATCCTCTGCTGCGATACAGATTCCTTCCTGGGCCATGACTTTTTTTACACTTTCTGCATTTCTCTGCCCGATATTTCCAAAGCTGCTGTTTCCGCTGATCTCAAACATCTTGGCTCCCCCTGCGATCTTAACTACCATCCGGCTTTTTACCATACCGAATATTTTCAGCTTTCTGAGGGTTTCCCTGATGCCGCTGTCTGCAAATTTAAATGGATTGGAATCCTTTCCTTCAAACTGTGCCGGAAGCATGATGTGCAGAAGTGCTCCCAGACGGGTAACCGGATCATAAAAGGTTATCCCGATACAGGAACCCAAAGCATAGGTTATGATCCTTCCTTCCCCTCGTGAAAACTTCATATCACCGATTCCTACTTTTAATTCTGTGCCTCCGATCATTATGAAACTCCCAACCTCTCTAAAATATCGTTTAGAGAACGAATGTCCGGCAGCATGAGCAGCCAGTCAGAAAGTGCTTTTCCGCCGATCACAAAATCTGCATTGCAATACATCAGTTTATCTGTTTCATATCCATACTCAGCAATAGGTACCATTAAGATCCCACCCAGCATGTTGATGGTAGCACTTGGAACAGACAGTTCCACCTCTACATTTACAAGTTGTGAAAAAGCATTTATATAAGAACAGATAATGATGTTTCCTACTTCTACCAGTGCTGATCTGGCCATTTCGTCCATATCCAGAAAGGACTTATAACGGCTTCCAAGCAGTTTTTCCAATACCTCATTTGCAAAATCCAGGTCGAAAAGGAACAGCATCAACCCCTCAATATCACCTGACATTTTTACAAGGGCTGCCGCAACAAGCTCCTCCGCATCACCGATCCGGTTCATGGCATCATTGTATCCAAGGATATTCACAGATGGGATCGAGATCCGGACTTCTTTCTGCAGAAGCTTGGAAAGAGCAGTTGCTGCATGACTGGTACCGATACTGCCGATCTCCCGCATTACATCCAGAGCCTGCAGGTCCATATCTTCATATCGCTTTATTTCCATTTTTTACCTTATCCTCTCAGTGAATTGATCGTTCCCTCTATATCATCTGATGTAGTGATCATTTTTACAGCATAGGAAAAGGCTCTCTGACATTCGATCACATGGACCATTTCTTTTGCCATATCGGTGCCTGAATTCTCCAGTGCCCCTTTTTGCAGGACCGCATCTGATTTTAAAGAAGCTTCCATTCCATCCTGTGCTTTATATTCATTATCTCCTACGCTTAAGAGACGGCTGGGGTTTGAAAATGTGTATACACTTACCTTAGGAAGGTCAGTATCATCCTCTGTGCTGTCTGTATCATCTGTATCGTAGTCATCGTCTTCTGACTCTGATTCCTCCTGCAGCTTTTCTACATCTGTTACTTCCAGCTTAAGAGGCTGCCGGTTCTGGTCCAGCACCAGCTTTCCATCTTCTGTTGTAAGATAAAATCCATCTCCACGTTCTCCCCTGTGAAAATGACCGTTTCTTGTATAGGTGATCTCACCTGATGCAGGATCCTGTATCATAAAAAATGCATTAGGCTCCATAATTGCATAATCATATTCTTTTCCGGTCTGAGTAGCACCGGCTGTACTAAAATCCGTCCAAGTACGCTCCACTCTGGCTCCTGAACCTGTCTGCAGCTCTGTCTGGGCATTTTCAGAATCATTAAGATTATAGTGGATCAGTTCAGAAAAAGCCGCTGTTTTAGGTTTAAAGCCTGTATTGTTGATATTGGCCAGGTTATTGGATACAACTGACAGTTTTTTTGTAAACTGTCCGGCTCCTGCTGCTCCTGTATAAAATGACATATTCATTTCTTTATCCTCCTTACAGCTTACCGACATCTGACACAGACTTACTCATGATCTGATCATACATTTTCAGTGACTGGGCTGCGCTTTGAAGCGCTCTCTGGGATGACATCATAGCTGTCATCTGCTCCACCATGTCTACATTGGATTTTTCCAGCATTTTCCATTGAACAGTTGTATCTGCAGGCGTTGTTTCTGCCTGTGCAGTAGAGAAAAGTCCATTATCCTCTGCATGAAGCTGCCCCTGATCTGGAAAATCCACTACTTTCAAAGTTCCATAATCCTCTATGGTAACTTCCTGGCTGCCGCTTTCTTCACCATCAGACTGTTTTGTAATAGCAGCAGTAATGTGTCCTTTGGAATCAACTGTAAAGTTCTCATTTTTGATCTGGACAGGCTGTCCTTCTTTGTTTAAGACTCTTCCTGCCTGGTTTAAAACCAGATATCCATCTTTATCTACTGAAAATGAACCATTCCTTGTATACCGGATGCCCTGTGATGTCTGGATGCAGAAAAAGCCATTTCCATTTAAGGCAAAGTCATAGATCCCATCTGTCTGTTCCAGACCGCCCTGGTCATAATTGGTATAAACCTGCTTTGCTGTCTTTATTTTTGAAACAGTTGCCAGCTGGGTTGGATTTTCTTTGCTATACTGTCCTGTACGATAAAGCATTTCTTCTTTGAAAGTACTGCTTACCATTGTTTCGTTTTTATATCCAGGAGTCTGGATATTCACCATATTATTGCTGATAGTATTTAAGTTCCTGCTCTGGGTCAGCATGCCTGACGCCAGATTATAAAATCCCTGATACATCTGACTTTATCCCCTTTCCATTTTTTGTTTCTATAAAATGGCGCAGCTTACGCAAGGCGATCGTGTGGATCTGGGATGCTCTGGGCTGGCTGACACCTATGACCCGGCCCACCTGTTCCATTTTCAACCCTTCCATATAATGCAGTGCCAGTGTTTTTTGCTCTTTTTCATTTAGCTGGGCTATGCCTTCTGCCAGCACCCGCATATCCTCTTCCCACAAGCATGCCTCCTCAGGCTGTACCTGGGTATCGTTGTTTGTGATCTGGAGTCCATTGGATGTATTCTGGTTTTCCAGTAAAAAATCAAGAGACTGGATATTTCTCCTGTTTTTCATGGAAATGATCCTCTGGCAGCGTTTTTTTTCTATTCCAAGATGCTTTGCCAGTTCATCAACTGTTGGTGTTCTTCCTAATTCACGCTTCATGTCCTCGCATGCAGATTCTATAATCCCCAACTGCTTGTAAAATCCCCGGGGCATCCACTCCTGTTTTCTTACATAATCCAGCATTGCTCCTCTTACCCGCGTTGTAATGTAAGTGGAAAACTTAATGTTTTTATCCGGATCATACATATCGATCCCTTTTATGATCGCCACCACACCTTCATTCACTGCATCTTCCATCTGCATGGTGGTAGAATAAAGATCATATAGTTTCGTTGCCGTGGTTCTGGCTATGTACAGATACTGCATTGTGATCTCTTTCTTTATTTCCGGATCTTTCGTTTTTTTATAAAGCGCAAATAACTCCTTCTCTGCCTTTTCCTGCTTATCTTCCATAACTTTACTCACTCCTGTTATCTGCTGTTTATATCATTTGACCGTACACTTATGATCCTTTTTTCATTGTACTTATATTTCCAATTGACTGGATCTGCACATTATTTGCGATCTCATTAAATGAAAGCACCCTGATATTAGGATAAAAGGGTTCTACCAGATGGTAAAAATGGATCCTCATAACCTGTGAAGTCAGGATCACCGGATTCTGTGATAAACCACTGAACTTTTTTATCTGCTCTGCCAGCTGCCGGATCACATGCTGGAGCATTTCCGGGTTTAATGCCAGATATAAGCCATTTTCCCCTTTTGACAAGGATGCGACCATTTCCCGTTCCAGCTGGGCATCCAGTGTGATGACTTTCATGCATCCATCTGTACAGTACATGCGGGTAATGGTACGTTTAAGAGCTGTCCTGATCTTTTCTACTGTCTGGTCCAGCTCTCTTGGAGGAAGACCTGTTTCTGAGGCTGTCTGCATCAGATTCTCTACAATGGTCTCCAGGTCGCGGATCGGGATTCCTTCTTTTAGAAGGTTTGTAAGAACTCTCTGGAAATAACTGTAGCTGATCATCTGTGGTATTGCCTCTTCCACCAGTTCAGGAGCTGTTTTTTTCAAATTTTCCGTAAGCCTTACCACTTCCTGTCTTGTAAGCAGTTCGTATGAATGCTGCCGGATGACTTCTGAAAGATGCATGAGCAATACAGACAGAGGATCAATGACCGTATAACCATATAATTCAGCCCGATCTCTGTTTTCAGGCTTGATCCACCTGCTGGGTATACCGTATGCCGGTTCAATGGCCTCAATACCTTCAATTTCTTCTTCCACCTCCTCTGGTTCCAGAGCAAGGAAATAATCAATCAGGATCTCTCCTCCTGCAACTTCTTCTCCTTTTATGCGGATACTATACTGACTTGGTCCCAGGGAAGAACTGTCCCGGAGCCGGATGGATGGGATCACAAACCCCATATCCTGGGCATATTGGCGGCGGAATATAACGATCCTGCTGATCAGCCTTCCGCCTACTGACTCATCTGCCAGAGGGATCAGACTATAACCAAACTCGATCTCCACTGGCTCCAGTGTAAGAAGGCTGTATACATTATTTACATCTTTAAAATATTCTTCCTCACTTACTTCCTCTTTTGCAGCAGCCGCCTGAGCCTGTGGGGAATCCTGAAGCTGGGTAGAAGGAGCCATTGCCATTTGTGACAATGCCTGTGGCTCTTTTTTTATCTTTCCGGAAAGATAAAATCCGCTTCCCATAAGACATGCAGCCACAACCAGAGTCCTTACTGCCGGCATTCCAGGTATCACAGCCATAACCGCCACTGCTGCACCACTAACGATCATAGCATGAGGCTGGGCCAGAAACTGCTTTGATACATCTTCATTTAAGCTGCCTTCTGAAACAGCTCTTGTAACGATCATTCCTGTTGCAGTAGAAATAAGAAGAGCCGGTATCTGGGATACCAGACCATCACCTACTGTCGCAATGGAATAGGTACTCAGCACGGCTGAGATGCTGCTGCCGGACTGTACAATACCGATGATGCTGCCGCCGATCAGATTGATGGCAGTTGTGATAAGTGACATAACTGCATCACCCTTTACGATCTTAGTCGCACCATCCATTGCGCCATAAAAATCTGCTTCTCTCTGAACCTTGGCACGCCGTTCCCTTGCCTGTGTTTCATTGATCAGGCCAGAACTAAGGTCTGCATCAATAGCCATCTGTTTTCCCGGCATGGCATCCAGATTAAATCTGGCTGCCACCTCTGCCACTCGTTCTGCACCTTTTGTGATAACAATAAACTGCATCAACACGATGATCAGGAAGATGATCAGACCTACTACTACGTTTCCTCTTAAAACGAAATCACCAAAGGCAGCAATGACACGGCCTGATGAACCTCCCTGAGAAAGGATATTTCTCGTGGTTGAAACATTGATACCCAGACGGAACAGCGTGGTAATAAGCAAAAGAGAGGGGAATATGGAGAATTCCAATGGCTCCCGAATGGTCATGGTTATTACCAGGATCATCATGGAAAGGGACATATTCAATATGATCGCCACATCCACCAGTCCCGCCGGAAGGGGAATGATCAAAAGCAATATGATCGTGATCACAAACATAACCACTGAGTAACTCAATAACCGTTTCATTCGTCCATTAATCTCCAACTATTATTTTTTATCTTTATTTTTCCCGTTATCCTGTTTATACAGATATACCAGGATTTCTGCCACTGCCGTATAAAATTCTGAGGGGATCGGCCTGTCCAGTTCACAGGAATTGTACATAGCCCGTGCAAGTGGTTTATTTTCAATGGTATAAACATTGTTTTCTTCCCCCACCTTTACGATCCTTAACGCCAGTTCGTCTAATCCCTTGGCAAGTACTACCGGAGCATTGTCATGATCAGGATCATATTTTAAAGCAATGGCCACATGGGTAGGATTTCGTATGATCACATCTGCCTGGGGAACCTTCTGCATCATCCTGCTGGATGCCATCTGACGCTGCAGGCTTTTGATCCTGTTTTTAATCTCAGGATTACCTTCTGTCTGTTTATACTCATCTTTTACTTCCTGCTTTGTCATGCGAAGCTCTTTTTCATATTCCCAGCGCTGATACAGATAATCGCCAAAGGCAATGACCATAAAGGCAATACATACACGTATCAGCAGATCAAAGATCATTTTCATCATATAAGCCGCAGATGCTGCAGGATTCATATCGATCATTGATGCCATGGGCTGCAGATCCTGCTTCAGTATGTTGTAAAGCAATACCAGCAGCAGCGTTATCTTGATGGAGTTTTTCACCAACTCTACTGCATTTTTCATGGAAAACAGACGTTTTATACCTGAAAGAGGATTAAGCCTGTTCCATTTTGGCCGGATGGATTTAAAGGATACATTAAAACGTGTTTGTACTCCATGCGCCACAATTCCAAGTAAAAGGGCTAAAAGCAACAGAGGAAGCGCACATTTTAAAAACACAGACAGTGTAACAAAAACAAGGCTGGCTGAAAGCATATCTTCTGAGGACCGGGCTGCTCCATCTATGACCCAGGTCATATAATTTTTCATCTGTCCATATATAAAAGGAAGCCATATGCGGATCCCGAAAAATATGCCAGCCAGGATCACTACGGTAGCTACATCCCTGCTTTGGAAGATATTTCCTTCTTTTCTGGCATCCCGCCGCTTTTTGGCGGTAGGCTGTTCGGTTTTCTCCTGGCCACTCTGTCCCATCTTCTATGACACTCCTTTCAGACTGGTTTCATATTGCTTAAAAGCTTCCACATCATCTGATACATATATGTAAAGATGGTATCTATATAATCTGCCATTGGCGAAAACAGCAACAGCATCATCAAAAGCCCCATTATGATCTTTACCTGGAAATTTACCGTAAAAACATTGATCTGGGGAATGATACGCATCAGAATCCCCATTGCCAGTTCTGATACAAGCTCAATTGCTATCATTGGAAATGCAAACTGCATACCAGTAAGGATCCCCTGGCAGAATCCAGCTGTGATCACATGGACCAGCATGGGATTAAATGTCACTTTTCCAAAAGGGATCAGCTGTACCGACTGGTAAAACAATTCTAACAGCCGCAAATGACTGTTGCTGGCAAAAAAGATCAGTACCATAAATGCATAATAAATACCGGAACTGACCGTTGACTGGGTTCCATACTGGGGATCATAAACCTGAGCCATGCTAAGTCCCATTGAATAATCCATAATGGAAGAAGCAAACCGGATCGTAAGGAATGCCAGTTCCATTGCAAAGGCTAACACTGCCCCAAGAAAAAGCTCTCCCGCAAGCATCAGGATGTATTCTGCCATTGATCCCGGATATGCCATCTGGGTCTGGTCTGCAGACAGATACAGGAGCAGTGACAGGGCAAAAATAAAATATGCCCTTATTTTTACAGGAAAATTACTTTTTCCAAAAAGGGGATTGAATCCGATGGCTCCGCTCATACGCATCACTGCCATTGAAAATGTGATAAACATAGATCTTCTTTACCCCTTTGCGATCAATTCCACTATGTATTGAAAAAATTCCTGAAGCATGACCAGCATAGAACTTCCTAAAAAACCTAAAAGCACCATAATAGCCAGCAGCTTGGGGACAAATGTCATTGTCTGTTCATTGATCTGTGTGGCCGCCTGAAAAACAGCAATGACCACACCTACGATCATACTGATCAACAGAAATGGCAGCGACAGCTTCATTGCCAGCTGGAATGCTTCATACATGATATCCAGGATCTGCACTTCTGTCATATTCCCACCTCTTTCCTACCGGAAGCTTTGTACCAGACTGGAAAATAAAAGTTCCCAGCCATTTACTGTAATAAATAAAAGTAACTTAAAGGGAAGAGAGACCATAGTTGGCGGAAGCATTACCATACCCATGGACATAAGGGTGGTAGACACCACTATATCTATAAGCAGAAATGGAAGATAAATCAGAAATCCTGCAAGAAACCCTTTTTTTAATTCGCTGGTCATAAAAGCCGGTACAACAACAGTAAGAGGATATTCTTTCACATCTTTCTTAACTTCCTGTTTTGACATCTGTACAAAATGATCCAGCGTATCCTTCTCTGTATTGCGAAGCATGAATTGCTTCAGTGGATCTGCCATGCGGCTTACTGCCTCCTGCTGTGTGATCTCCCCATTTTTATAGGGCTCGTAGGCAACCGTATTGATCTGGCCTATAACCGGACTCATAATATACAGCGACAAAAAAAGTGCCATGCCTGTTAATACCATATTAGGCGGTGTCTGCTGGACTCCCATTGCATTTCTCGTAAAAGAAAGTATGATTATAATACGCATAAAGGAACTCATCATAACCACAATGGAAGGAAGCAATGCTGCAAAGGTAAGCAGCATGATAATATCCAGCGCAGGAACATTTCCTCCATTTAAGCCTGTAATCAGCTCATTCATTCGTTTTCTCCTCCTTAAACCGTTCCAGAACCTGGATCCCCGTCTGACTAGTCCCAAGCAGATATTGGTTTTCATCCAGTTTAAGAAGAATAATGTACTGATCATTTCCTACTTTTAGTTGTTCCAGTATCCGCATCTTTCCCCCTTTATTTCCATAAGGGGCGTTCTTCCCCAGGTACCGGCTTGCCTGCCATGCCAAAAACAAAATGACTACAAAAGCAAGCAGCATACCTGTTGTAGAAACAATATCTGTTATCATATTAAGGGCTCTCCGGATTGATATCCCTGGTTACAATATCGGTAATACGGATACCAAAATTATCCTCTACTACTACAATATCTCCCCTGGCAACACACTGTCCATTTACATACAGGTCTGCCTGTTCTCCTGCCATTTTGTCCAGGACTACAAGAGATCCCTGGGTAAACTCCAGAATATCCTTTACCAATTTCTTAGTGCGTCCTATTTCCACTGATATCTCCAACGGCACCTTCATGAGCATTTCCTGGTTGGCGCTTTCTTCTCCATTTTCACTTCCAGAAGATTCAAGACCAGGCGCATTGGCCGGCCGGATCAGGGCAGGTTCCCTGGATTCCTTTTTCCCTTCCTGTTCCCGTTTTTCCATATCCTGCATCAGCTGCATCATCTGCACCTGTGACTGCTGCATCTGATTCAAAAGCTGTAAAATAGCCGGATTCATATCTGCAGAAATACCAGCTGGAATCTGGGAATATACAGGCTGCGATGTAGGTGCTGGCTGCGGTGTAGGTACTGGCTGCGATGTAGGTGCTGGCTGCGGTGTAGGTACTGGCTGCGGTGTAGATGCTGGCTGTGGGACCGGTGCTGGCTGCGGGGCCGGTGCTGGCTGTGGGGCCGGTTCTGGCTGCGGTGTTGGTGCTGGTTCTGGATCAGGCTGCGTTTTTTCTTTCTCTGCTGCCTCTTCTATTACCTTCTCTGCAGTTTCTTCTGCTGCCTTTGATCCTGACTCCTTATTTTCTGTCTGAACCTCTGCTGCTTCTTCCAGGGATATCTCAAATGGTTCCAAAAGCCTTTTGGCAAGCTTTTCCGGCATAATATTTAAAAACTCACTTTTCAGCTTTCCTTCGATCTCAAGGGTAAAGGAAATGACCACCATAGGAATTGTTTCCGGAAAATACTTGTTTTTAAAGCTTTCTGCGTCTGTGATCTCAAAAGAAACTGGTGTGGATATATTAACTGTAAATTTCAAAAATTCTGAAAGTGCCGTTGCTGAAGCACCCATCATCTGGTTCATTACCTCACAAATAGCACTTCTGTTGATCTCATCCAGTTCAAATTTATCATCTGGTACCTCTTCGCCCAGAAGGGTTCCTACTATGATGCGCACGTCATTTCTGCTGAACATCATAATATTGCTTCCTTCCAGGCCCTCTACATAAGCGATTTCTACTCCTACTGCCGGTTCCAGCTTTTTAAACTCAAACTGATCCCTTGTAAGGATCTTTACCTTTGGAGTCGTGATGTGAACGGTAGATCCCAAAAGGGTAGACATTGCTGTCGCTGATGCTCCGAGGCTGATATTCATCATCTCCCCAAGAGCATCTATTTCCATCTCATTAAAGCTGAGTGCACCCATTCTTATTTTCCTCCTGTTTTCTACTTACCGATTTCCAGTGCTTTCTGAGCCATCAGCTTAATTGCGTTTAATGCTGTTACATTTGCTTCATAAGACCGGGTCGCTGACATACTGTCTACCGTTTCTTTCAGCACATCCACATTTGGCATAGTCACATAGCCGTCTGCATCCGCATCCGGATGATCCGGATTGTAAACTTTCTTAGCTTCTCTGTCATCTTCCACAATGCCAGAAACTCTTACTCCTGCATGACGGCTGGTTATTCCTTTTCCCCGTGCTGCATTTTCCATTGCCTGGGCAAAAGACGTATCTGAATAGCTTTCAAGAAGTACATTTTTCCTTCGGTATGGACCACCTGACTCTGTCCGCGTTGTGTCCATATTTGCTATGTTTTCTGCCGCAATATCCATCCTGACACGCTGTGCGCTCATTCCAGAAGCGCTTATATCGAATGAACCTAAAAATGCCATAACAGTTCCCTCCTTATGGATCATTTTCCTAAAATGTCATTTACAGTTTTTACAATTCTCTGTGCATCAAAAGGCTTCACCACAAAATCACGGGCACCTGATTTGATCGCATCTACAACCATGCTTTCCTGTCCCATTGCTGTACACATAACAACTTTGGCATTTGGATCACCTTCACGAATTTTTTTCAAAGCCTGAAGCCCGTCCATATTTGGCATGGTGATATCCATAATTACCATGTCCGGTTTTTCCTCACTGTATTTTTTTACTGCTTCTGCCCCATCCTGTGCCTCGATAAAATCGTTATATCCACTTGAACTGAGAGCTTTCTTGATCATCATCCTCATAAAAGCAGCATCGTCTACCAGCATTATCTTAGCCATTTCTTATTCCTCTTCTTCCTTCATTCTTATTTATACTCCCGTATTCCGGAGCGTATTTATCCTTGTTCTTTTACAGATCCGTCACTGTTATCAGGATCTTCTTCCTTCTGCGGCATTATATCCGTTTTCTTTTCTTCTATTTGTGACGCAATGCATTTTTCAATCTTCACAGCCACATTTTTCTTATAACATCCCATTTGTCCTGTAAACCAAGGCTGACGTCCTACAAAAAGTCTGACCGGACTGTCTTTTGGCTTTCCAAGATCGATCACATCTCCTACCTGGATCTGATAAAGTCCTTTCAGATCCAGCTGTACCGTGCCAAGCTGTCCTGTAATAGGCAGTTTGGAGTAACGGATATTATCCATGATCTTCTCTTTATTATCCTGATAAGAAAATCCTCTTGCCAGGTGCTTGCGGTTGTCAATACTGTGAAAGATCACCGTAAGAAGATTGCCCGGAAGGCAGATCTTTACTTTTTCCTGTGCCTGTCCAGATATGTCCACATTTAAAATGATAATGGCTACTGTTTCATCCAGACCTACATCCTGGACCATGGTTGGATTTTCTTCTACATGTTCTACGGAAAAAGCAATGCTCACATAATTTGAAAATCCATCCTTTAAAGCACCTGTCATATATTCTACAATCCGCTTGTACAAAGCACGTTCCACGTCGGAATACCGGTAATCATCCTCTACTGCTACAACATCTTCGCCCCCCAGCATATGGTTGATCAGTGTAATCACCATACCCGGAGTTACAAACAGCATCAGTGGAACACTCATTTTTTCTTCTCCTGCTATTGATGCGTCTATCATTGTCATGCAGTCGTTTTCGTGAAGGGCATTTACGTATTCGTAATACCTTCTTTCCTGTACATCCAGCACCGTTATGTCCGTCATCACGCGGAAAATACCGTTGATCTGGGAAGTAAGAATACGTGCATAATTCTCAAATACACTCCTGAGGATCTTCATTTTTTCTTTTGTGAATTTCCTCGGGCTGAAAAAGTCGTATTTAATATAGTTCTTTTCTTCTGGTGACAGAGGCTGTACAGATTCGGTTTTCTTTTCCTGTGCTGGTGCATCTGCACTCATGGATTTTAAAAGTGCATCTATCTGGCTTTGTGATAAAACATCTGCCATTCTTCCTGACCTCTCTTATTCACTGGTATTTTGCATTTCCTCCACAGACCCTGCATCTTCTGCACCTGCATCTTCTGCACCTGCATCTGCTGCACCTGCATCTGCTGCACCGGTATCTACCGGTGCCTCTGTATCTGCCGGTACGGTTTCACCACCCTGGGAAGAGCTTTGTGACTCTCCTACTGTTACTACTGTAGTATTCGCATATTCACCGCTCTTAAACTCTTTATAATACTCATTCAGGTCTCTTTCTTTTGCCCCATTATCTAAAAGCAAAAATTCAATCCTGCGGTTTTTTATCCTTCCTTCTTCTGTGGAATTATCTGCTATAGGGCGATATTCACCATAACTTATATCCACCAGCTTCTCCGGCTTTATTACATTCTGCTGCTGAAGATAAATACATACTTCTGCAGATCTCATCGCCGAAAGGATACGGTCTTTTCGTATAATCTGTGGATTGATCTGTGAATTATCTGTTACTTTCGCAGTGTGGGACATGATATTAACCTGTTCAATCCCACCTGCTGCAGGAGCTATGGCTTTTGCAAATGTATAGAGGACTGCCTGTCCTTCCCGTGTAAGCACGGAGCTGTTTGCACCGAAAAACACATTATTTGCAAAAGAAACATAAGTATAATCATCTCCCCTGATGACCGTAGCCTCCTTTACACCCGCCTGATTCAGGCTTTCAGCGATCGTAAGATACAGCTTGTTTACATCTTCTGCCTGAAGAGCTTCCTGGGCAATCTCCTGGCCGATCTCCTGGCCTTTGCTATCCACCTCTGGGGTATCTGACATCTGGGAATTAATGGTAATATTCTCTGATCCCTGGTTCTGTATGCTTGGGATGCTTTTCACAAAAATAGTCCATTTCTGTGCGTCCAGGTTAGACATGGAATACAGCATGATAAAAAATGTAAGCAGCAATGTTACCATGTCTCCATAAGTATCCATCCAGTTGCCGCCGCTGTCTGTGGGGCGATTTTTCTTACTCATTTATCTTCCTGTTCCTTCCCCTGAAAATCTCCAGCTTCTGCTTTTGCAAGGATCTTCCGCTGCTGTGACTGTTTAATCGATGCAAGAAGATGTTCCCTCAGGTATTTTGGATTTTCTCCTGCCTGTATGGCAATGATCCCTTCAATGATAGTAGAACAATACAGTTCTTCCTCATCCTGACGGATCCTCAGTTTCTTTGCGATCGGATTAAAAATAACATTTGCAAGAATACAGCCGTAAAAGGTTGTGATCAATGCTACTGACATGTCACTGCCGATAGTAGATGAACCGCCTGCATCCATATTCATTCCCTTCAGCATGTTGATCAAACCGATCAGGGTACCTATCATACCAAAGGACGGTGCATAAGATGCAGCTTTTTCATAAAGACCTGCCGCCTGGTCGTGACGGATCATCATATTATCCAGTTCTCTTTCCAGAACCAGCCTTACTTTGTCCGGATCGTTTGCATCTACGATCATCAGGACACTCTGCTTAAAGAAAGTATCCTTGATCTCCGCCGCTTTATCCTCCAACGCCAGAAGGCCGCTCTGCCTTGCTATGGTTCCCAGATCTACAAGCTGTTCGATCAATTTAGGGATATTATAGCGGTTTCCCCTTATAAGTACTGCAAAATGCTTTGGGATATCCTTTAATATCCCTAATGGATAGCTGGACAAAGTTGCTGACAGAGCCCCACCAATTACAATGACCATACTGGGGATATCAATAAAGTTACCAATCTTAGCAAAACCGATTCCGTTTACAATTAAAGCAAAACCCAGGATTATACCTAGTAATGTTGTAGGATCCACCTGCTTTTCCTCCTAAATCTGCATCTCTTTTTTTATGCTGACACATCTTTGAAAGAACCCGGCCACCTGATCTTTGATATTTTCTACACTGTCTTTTACCAGATAGTAATCTCCATTCATCATACGGATCTTTGTTTCCGGGATCTGTTCGATCAATTCAACCTGAAGCCAGTTCAGATATAAAATTTCTCCGTTAAGTCGTTCTACACAGATCATATTCCTTACCGCTTCATGTTGATCAGATCAGACAGGATCTCATCACTGACTGTGATGATCTTTGAATTGGCCTGAAAGCCTCTCTGTGTTGTGATCATATCAGAAAATTCCTTTGCAAGATCCACATTGGAAGCCTCCAGATATCCGGTCATTAAAGAAGAGGTGCTTCCTCCTGGGATCGTAGCGGAAGCATTACCACTGTTATCGCTTTCTGCTGCCCCATAGTAAAAAGAACCCTTTTTGCTTAAGCCCTCCGGATTCTGGAAGGTGGCAATGGCAACCTTACCGATGCTGACGGTTTTTCCATCCTTATCCGGATCCGTTGACTTTACTGTACCTGAAATCTCTCCCAGACTGTTGATCTTTACATTTGTCAGCTGCAGCGGAGCATCACCAAAATCATTGCCTGTTACATCACTAGGAACCTTGATGGCTACAAGATCTCCATCAAATCTCGTTGGCTTATCTACCTCATCCGGACGGAAACCATAAACAAAATTTCCGTTGGCATCTGTAAGATATCCGTTTCCGTCAATATTGAACTGACCAACTCTGGTATAATCAAAGTCCGTTTTCTTCATATCCGCTACTGTAACCGTTTCTGTGCTCTTTGGGAATGTAATAAAGAAGCCTTCTCCGTCTACACTTGCATTAAGACCACCTACATAGGTTGGTGTAGAGGCACTCATATCCGTACTGATGGAACCCATCATGGAACCATATCCATACTGGGCTGCATTTACACCACCGGCATTCTCGCTTCCCTTTGTGGAGGTGGTGGAAGTCTGGTACATCGCCTCTTTAAAGCTGTAGCTCTGGGACTTAAAACCAAATGTATTTACGTTTGCAATATTGTTGCCGATGACGTCCAGTTTGTTCTGATGCGCCCTAAGACCTGATACTGCTGAATCCATTGCTCTTAACATATTCTTTTGCTCCTTTTTACATTTCTTCTGTTTCTGTATCTTCAGATCCTCTGTCTTTCAGATCTGCATTTGCTAACTGTTCTGTGATCTTATCTGTTTTTTCAGATCCTCTGTCAGGATCTTTTTCATCTGCTTTCTCTGGAAGCTTTCCTACTCCCAGGACACTGGACATCTTATAGCTGGTATCATCACCTTCCAGACGTACCACCGGATCTCCCTGGGTAAAATCAACAGAAATTACCTTCCCATATTTCACGCCATTTGCTGCCCCGGTATCAGGATCCGTAACCGCCACAGTTACCTCCTGACCGATCAGGCTGCCTGCATATGTCTGAGTTGTAACAGCAGCTGATGTATTTAATGACTCTGTCATGGCAGTAAGTGACTGGACCATTGCCATATTTGTCATCTGGGACATCATTTCGCTGTTATCCATAGGGCTTGTCATATCCTGATTGGAAAGCTGTGCTGCTAACAGCTTGATAAAGCTGTTTACATCCATCGTGTTCTTGCTGTTGGATCCGGCACTGTAAACACCTGCCTGATACGGGTTTGCAGTGCTGCTGACTGTTATTTGATCTGCCATATCACTTTAATCCTCCTTCTAGGTCAGTCCCAGCCTTAGCTGTTGGGCAAAGCTGTCATCCTGCTTCTGGCGCTGCTCTTTTTGATCCTGCCTGCCGTTTCTGCCATGACCGGTATCCTGATCCATGTTTTGCCTGTTTTCAGTCTGTTCCGGTGTGTAAATAACAGTAGGAGTTCCTGTTTTTTCTTCCAGGATCTGTGCCAGATGCCCTGCTTCTTTGCTTAATATCTCCAGTGTTTTTGCACTGGTTGAAAAAATAGTGACCTCTGTTTTTCCTTTTTCATACTCCAGCCGGATAGTCAGCTTTCCAAGCCTTTCCGGCTCCAGGGAAAGCTCCAGCTTTCCTTTTTTTTCACTGATCTTTGTATCCAGGTAGTTTCCCAGATCCTCTGTCAATGTATCCTGGGCTGTTGGCAGCCGGTCTGCCGGTCCTGTATCAACAGCAGCTGGTTTTGCTGCTGTGCCAGCTGAACTTTCAACAGTTCCTGTATAACCGGGCGATGCCAGGGCTGTCATTTCCTTTCCGGAAATATGTTCCTTCTGGTCTGGTATTTCTTCTTCCCGGTTCATTTTGGCAGTTTGCTTTGACTGCCCGGCTTCTTCTGCCTCTCCTGATTTTTCTTTCTCTCCAGTCTGGTCCGATCTGTTCCGGAGCTTTAAGTCATCTGCATGGACAGCTGTTTCTGTGTGGGGGGATTCTGTGTGGGGGGATTCTGTCTGCTGTATGGTACTGACCGCTGCCGTCTGGTCCTCCATTCCTGTTTCCACCGTTGTCTGTACAGCCAGATCTTGTATTCCATTTATTTCATTGTTGTAAACAGCAGGCGTTTTACTATTTTCTGCTGTTATCTGTACAAAGGTCCTGTAACAGGCTTCAGAAACATAGGCAGCTGCCAGTTCCTGCTCCTGCTCTTTTTCTCCATCCTGGCTGTTCTTTCCGTCCTGTATGTCCGTTACTTTTATTTCTGCTTTTATTTCATCTGTTTTTACGTTTTCTCCGGACTGCCTGCCATTAACCTGTTTTTCATTTCCCCTGTTTTTGGTTTCTTCTGGCTGTGTTTCTTTATTTTTTGTTTCCCCTGTTTCTGCTTTTTTTGTTTCGTCATTCTGGGCTGCTTTTTTCTGGTATTTTGTCAGCATCGATGCAAAATCTGACCCATTCTCCACTTTTTCTTCTGAGTTCGTACCTGACTTCACAGAATATCCTGTTTTTATCTGACCGGTATTTTCAATCCTGCTCAACCTAGATTACCTCCCTGTTTTGAGAATATCTGGCTGTTCTTGAAGCAAATTCTTCTATAAACAGCTCCTGTGCCTTTTTAGCAGCTTTTTCATACTCACTCTGCCGCCTGTCCTTTAACTTTTCATAACGGGACGTATCTATCTTTGCAGCGATCACCTGTACTTTTTTCTTTTCTTCTTGCTGCTGTAAAAGCTTTAACTGTTCCTGTTTTTTCCGGATCTGATCTTCCATTTCACTGATATACATACCATAAAGACAAATATCTTTTATCTGTACATCCTGTTTTTTCAAATCATCCATCTTATTCTGGGCAGATACCAGCTTGTTCTCCAGTTCCTGTATCTCTGCTTCTTTTTTCCGGATCTGTGCCAGAAGTGTACCATGTTCTGCCTTAATGCTGTCCAGAATCTGTTCCTTATAATGAAGTACATTTTCAAGACTGTATTTAAATCTCTTCATCTTAAGTATCATCTCCTATAACTGCTAACCCACGATTTTTTCCATTCTCCTTATGCTTTCCTCATAAGGGATATTTTCATTTGTTTCCTGTTCCAGAAATTTATTCATATCACCTATGCGGTCAACTGCTTCATCCAGAGCACTGTTTGCACCTTTTTTGTAAGCGCCAATGGAGATCAGGTCTGCATTTTTCTGATAAAGACTTAACATGTTCCTGAACCTTGAAGCTGCTTTCCTGTGTTCTTCCCCGGCTATATCATTCATAAGACGTGAAATACTTGCACTGATATCAATAGCCGGAAAATGGTTTGCATTAGCCAGCTGCCTGCTTAAAACAATATGACCATCCAAAATACCTCTGACTGTATCAGCCACCGGCTCATTGGTATCGTCTCCCTCCACCAGTACCGTATAAATCCCGGTAATGGAACCTTTTGCAAAATTCCCGCTTCTTTCCAGAAGCCTTGGAAATTCTGCATAAATAGAAGGTGTATAACCTCTGGCTATAGGCGGTTCTCCAATAGCAAGACCGATCTCCCTCTGTGCCATGGCATATCTGGTAAGAGAATCCATCATCAGCAGCACATCTGCTCCCTGATCCCTGAAATATTCAGCGATCGTTGTTGCAACCAAGGGACATTTCATACGCAGCATTGCCGGCTGGTCTGATGTGGCTACAATAAGGACAGAACGTTTCATGCCCTCTTCTCCCAGATCCTTTTTAACAAATTCCAGAACCTCCCTGCCTCGCTCTCCTACCAGGGCGATCACATTGATATCTGTTTTTACATTCCGGGCGATCATTCCCATCAATGTACTTTTTCCAACACCGGAGCCTGCAAAAATCCCCATTCTCTGACCTTTTCCAATGGTATTTAAACCATCAATGGCCTTAATCCCAAATTCCAGATGTTCCCTGATAGGAGGACGGTTAAGAGGGTTGATATAGGCACTGTCTACTGTATAAAGCTTCCCTGGGGGAAACTCTCCTTTTTCGTCAATGGGATGCCCCAGCGCGTTGATGATACGGCCTTTCAGGAAGTCTCCCACCGGTATCTGCAAACGGCATCCGGTATTGCGGACAAAACTTCCCGCTGTGATCCCGCTGATATTTTCATAGGTCATCAGCTGTATTTTGCCATTTTTGAATCCTACCACTTCCGCAGGAACCTGACAGTTCTCAGCTTCATTGTAGATCATAACAATATCACCAATACCGGATCTGCCTCCGGAAGCTTCCATTGACATTCCCACTACATTTTCAATTTTTCCAATGCGGTCTGCTGTTTCTGCCTGCTGTATTAACTTCAGGAGATTTTCATACATGGTTTTCACCTCTGTGTACTTTATGTATCCATAAAATCTTTATGTATTGGCGTTGTCTACAAGTCTGTGTATATTTTCAAGCTGGGTATCTACACTCATATCTATAATCCCGTCCGGCATTTCGATGATACAGCTTCCGCATTTTCCGTCCTCCATTACTATAAATTTGACGTTGTCAGAGAGCCGTGACAGTTTCTCTGCCAGATGTCCATCTGCCTGAACCATGGTCTCATAGTCTTCTTTTTCCATATAGATCTTGACCCAGTCCATTTTCTGCAGTTTTTCTGTTTCAGCTTCTATCATCCTGCTTATAACAGAACCGCTGGATCTCAGGCTGATATGGATCACTTTTTCAGCCACTGCCACAGCAATATCTTTTAATTCTTCCAGATATTCTCTGAGGCATTTTTCTTTTTCTTTGTTGATCTCTATTAAGGCTTTTTCCAGGCTTTCTTTAAAAAACCGCTGATTTTCACGATGTTTCGCCTCATTTTCCTCTTCTGCCCTAATCAGTCCCTCTTCATAGCCTTTTTGTCTGCCTTCTTCAAATCCTTTCATCTGGGCTTCCTCAGAGATCTGTTCTGCCTTTTCCTTTGCTTCCTGTTCAATGGCTGCCGCTTCTTTCCGGGCTTCTTCTAATATTTTTTCTTTTTCCCTGAGCCCCAGCTCTATTTGTTCCTGACTGCATTCCAGACCATTGTATGTATCATTGTCCGCATTTAAAGAAGCTTCCGTTTCTTTTTTATTCTGCTTTTCTGTTTCTGGTTTCTGTGCATCCGGTGCCGTAAATACCTGTAAGGGAAGCTTCCGGACTCTGGCTTTATTTTCAAAGCCTGTATCCTGATCAGACAACAATGTTATCGTCATCTCCTCCCTTATTGATTATTACTTCTCCTGCATCTTCCAGTTTACGGATCAGATTAACAATACGCTGCTGTGCCTCTTCCACTTCCTTAAGCCTTACATTGGTAGTGATCTCCCACGAAAAACGCATGAGTAAATAAATTGTGAACATGCCCCTTTTCTGGTAAA